>OGPF01000921.1_pt1 | contig 15372 bp, 16 predicted proteins | sample 1552871 | NCBI WGS metagenome assembly OGPF01 (sample SAMEA2580276, study PRJEB22360) | human gut metagenome | biome: human gut; feature: human-associated habitat; material: faeces | place: Denmark | collected 2008/2010
TTTTTAACCAATTAAAATTTATATTGAGTATATTGTGTAAATAACAAATAAACTTAAGGGTAACAATTCGAAATAGTCGAAAGCTAGGGAGGTCTTTCTTGTATATAAAACCGTCTCTGCCCACTGAAATATCAACTTAGCTCATAAGCATATCTAATCGGAGCTCGGAGAAATTTCGGTAAAACCCTAATCATCATCTTCTCCTTTTGATCAATCTTATCTTCACATGAAAAATCTCTGTTCAAAGACATAGCTTTGTTCTGGAATTCCAAATTTTGGGGTTGATTTTGTATTTTCTGGGTACGCGAGATTAGATCGAGATAGAAAAAAAAAGAGCGATCTTTTCTCATTAATTCCGGTTCGACATGGCTAGTTTCAGCTTAAATTTACAAGCTTTGAGTTCAGTATTTGTTCTTATGCTCATGATCTTCAGAATTTTCTCAATAAAAAATTTGATTTTTTGTTGTTGTTGTTGTTGATGGGATTAGGTTGTGAAGAGAAGAAAGATGGGGAATTTGTTTTGTTGTGTGCAAGTGGATCAATCAACGGTAGCGATAAAGGAAACATTCGGGAAATTCGAAGATGTTCTTGAGCCTGGTTGCCATTTTCTTCCATGGTGTCTTGGTAGTCAAGTTGCTGGTTACCTCTCTCTAAGGGTTCAGCAATTGGACGTTCGTTGCGAGACAAAGACTAAGGTTTTAGAATCATCTATTAACACTCTCTTTATCAGAAATTATGTTTTGATTAGTTTTAATCTTAGTTTTAATCTTCTTTGGTTTTGTGTTTTTGCAGGACAATGTGTTTGTTAATGTTGTTGCATCGATTCAGTACCGTGCTTTAGCTAATAAGGCAAATGATGCGTACTACAAGCTCAGTAACACAAGGGGTCAGATTCAAGCTTATGTGTTTGATGGTAAGTCTCATTGTTAAATAAACAAAAATATGTTCTAAATAATGAATTGATGTGTGCAAAATATTGATCATTCGGAGTTTTTGTTTGTTTTCCAGTTATTAGAGCGAGTGTCCCGAAGTTGCTTCTTGATGATGTCTTTGAGCAGAAGAATGATATTGCGAAAGCTGTTGAAGAGGAGCTCGAGAAGGTAGAATCTTTTTGTTTGTTTTGTTCTCTTTCTGCTTGTGTTAAGTTATGAGTGTTCAATTTGTATCTCTGTTACTTGTTTAGGCAATGTCGGCTTACGGTTATGAGATTGTGCAAACTCTCATTGTTGATATCGAGCCTGATGAACATGTCAAACGGGCCATGAACGAAATCAACGCTGGTAACTAACAAAACTTCCCATCAGTTATATGTTCTTGTACTTGTAAATCATCGAGTCTGAGTTTCGGCTTCTTGTTTATAGCTGCAAGGATGAGATTGGCTGCAAACGAAAAGGCAGAGGCAGAGAAAATCCTACAGATTAAGAGAGCTGAAGGTGAAGCTGAGTCCAAGTACCTCTCTGGTCTTGGTATCGCCCGTCAGAGGCAGGCGATTGTCGATGGATTACGCGACAGTGTTTTGGGTTTCGCTGTGAATGTCCCTGGGACAACTGCTAAAGATGTGATGGACATGGTGCTAGTTACACAGTACTTTGACACGATGAAGGAGATTGGTGCTAGCTCCAAGTCGTCTGCCGTGTTCATACCTCATGGACCAGGAGCGGTTCGTGATGTGGCTTCTCAGATTAGAGATGGCCTTCTTCAAGGCTCGTCCGCAAACCTGTGAAGTGAATTCACTGATTATGTCCTCTTTTCTTTTGACTATGGTGTGATTATCATCTTCTTCTTTCTTTTGGATTATGTTCGAACTCTTTTGTTTTGGTTTTCTTATTTCTATTTGTATAGACTTATTGGGGGTTTATAATTCATATAGAATATTAAAACGTGTTTAGTACTAATTATTATTGTACACGAATTATGGTGGTGATAATCAAACTTGTGAACCTTAATTTAGAAGATTACAAGCACAGACTGAAATATTTGATGCTCTGTTATGTCAAATGAATAGTGAAATGACAGATTAATAATAGTTTTATTGGTGTCAGTTTAAAGACAGGCTCTCTCAAATTTCTGAGTTACTTAAAGATTAGTAGTTTGTTAAGAATGTTTTGTTTCACATTCAACTAATTATTACGTAGGGTGAGGAAATTTCGCAGGAAACTTCCTTCACCTGCACGAAATTAGTGCTATTTCCTTTAAAAGCAAGAAGACATTGACAATGTCATTAATTTTGCAGGGCCTTTTATATATGTGATCAATAATTCATCTCAAGAAGATAAAACTTTCACATGGTAACTCTAATAATGCAATAATTAATGGGCATAAGTAGGATGCTGATGTATGAACTTGGCACGATGCTTATTTCTATACTTAATGACACATGATCCTAGTAGCTAGAAGAAGATAATTCAGCTTTTTTGGTTATTAGACATTGCAGAGTGTTATTTATTGTTTCCACTTTCATGGTGGAAGAGTTAATTACTATATTACCCCTCAGTTTTCTTCATTATTTTCAACCCAATACCAGTCTTCTCATCTGCATGTATTTTTATCATCTTTCAAAGCTTCTAATGTGTAATACGTCAGGGTCCAGTCTTGAGTTATTAAATCATAAACATGAACTTTATAGTCCTTTCAATGTGGTATACATCAGCATTACCAATATGTATTAAGCTGAAACGTATTATATTAAAACAGTTTTTTTTGGTACAATTTACAAACACATAGTATACAAGCAAACTCTGATTGGTATCAAACAAAACAAAACAAAGACCTATACCAAGATACGCTGAAAATAACATTCAGCAGCATTTGTTATTGACAAATATATTAGTTAACTTATTGTAGTATATAATTTGTGTATTTGAATTAGTTAGTTGGTGGTGGTGCATCTACTGCAGCAGTACTAGGCTTAGCTTGTTCAGCATCATGAATAAGCTTCACAATCTCATCTTTCTTTAAGACCATAGCTTGAATCTTTTCTTCAATCTTCTGAAGCTTCATCTTCAACTTCTCTGGATCTTTCTTATCTTCAGGGTTCTTCTCTTTCTTCGCCTTCTTATCTTTCTTCTTGCTCTTCTTCTCTTGATCTTCCCCTTCTTCTCCTCCACCATTTTTATCGTCCTCGTTCTTATCCTTCTTATCTTTATCCTTCTTCTTCTCCTTCTTCTCAGCTTTCTCAGCCTTGTTGTGTTCCTCTTCTTTGTTATCATGGTTCTTCACTTTCTCTTCTGTTTCTCCCATTATTCTTTATGAGTTTGATTTTGTTTTTCTTAGATAGTGCTTAAATCTAGAAAACTTTCTTACATATTTCTTGTAGAACTCAGAATTACCCTTTTATTACAAAGGATCTTCAGCTAATTTTGGACATAAAATGATCACATCCGTAGAAATTACTTGTATAACGAGAATTATGGAGTTTCGTATATTTTACTATCTTTAGAATTTTAATTCTGTGGAATGATCAATCGTTTAAGCTCATCCATAGAGCCCCTAAGTAGTTGTTAATTGTTATACATATATAAGACGAAGGTTTTCACAATGGTTAGATCTTAAGATTATCACTATAACTGCAGCGATCAATTAAACCTATGTAGTAAAAGGACCTTTTGGTTATACAGATCAGCTTGGCGAAGAAAATAGCATTTAAATTCAAAAATTTATAAGATTTGATTATTTCCTCCAAATAATATCAATATTATACATGCATACACAAATAAAAATTGGAAGAATTCACTTACTTATCCTTTGTAACGATTCTAAAAACACAAAACAATGGATTATTTTTATTTTCTAAAGTTTCTCAATTTTATTGGTCGATGTGAATGAAGAGAAGTGGGAACTGATAATTCTCGTGGATCAGGCAAAATAAATTTTGATTACCCGGAGAAAATCATACACTTACTTATCCTTTGTAACGATTCGTACATGTCTCTTGTCAAAAACAGCTTTGAAAGACTCACGCTCTGCTCTAAGCTGATCCTGGAAAATTCCTCTTACCTTTGCTTTTCCAATTGCATCAGCTAGTGCACGACTCTCTTCTGCCGATAGAGGATTTGATTTCACGTTGTATCCTGATCCTGGACCTATAATTAAGGATGGCATGTTCATATTCCTTGCAGCACCAATTGAAAACCCCGCGTCTCCACCCTATCCACAGAAATAAAAAAGCATGTATGATCAGATAATTTCAGAAGATAAACATGTTTTCAAAGTTAAGAGACATAATGAACAATCAAAGATGTGTATGCTTGTTTATACCTTATCGCCCCACCAAACAGATTTGCCTTTCCGCTGGCGTTCTTGGCTTGATTTGGGAAGAGATTTGGAGTTTCGTCTCATGCTCTGAGAGTTCTCTGTTTCATCTTCCTCTACATTTGACCATTTACTTCTGCTTAGTTCTTTCACTTCTTCTGTACGGGAGCCAGATTCTGCATCCCATTTACTCTCACTTTTGTAAGAGCCTGAGGTGATTTCAACAGAAAGAAAGACTCAGCTAAGCGTTTTCGGATTGTCTTAGTAAAAAAAAAGAAGAAATTATAAAGAAAGCATTCAAATTTACCCTCTGTCGCACCCTTTTCTTCTGACTGGGTACTGTTATCGGATTTTCTTTCTGGCAGTCCGAAATCATCTTCCATGTCCATATCCACCTAGAGCAATTTTATGAGAAATTACGAGGTTGGATCAAATAAGGAAGGTCAAAATTGAAACAATGGTCAAAACAAGGAATTTTTTAACCCTTGTTTACTCCGGGACAGAGGTACAAAAAGATATTTTTCTATTACCTCCTGGATTTCATTCTCCTTCAGGTCATCCCACCGCGTAAAAGACTATCACAGAAAAAGAAGATCATATATAAGATGTTGTAAGAAATGCAACAAAACGAGCTTAGTGATGTTTAAAATCCCAAAATACGCTGCATGAAGCTCATCTTAAGATCGGTTTCCTTTAGGTCAATGCCAAATCGTACATGACGGCATTAATTTGGCGTCTTTATCAAAAAGCGAGGTCAATGTTGGAAAGAAAAAGAATGACATAAGAACCTTGATATCAAGCTGCATGTACAATGAAGGAGCTTCTTCCCATTGTTCTGCCATCTGCTGTACTTGATCTACTGTGATGCCATGTACGTTTCTTGCAGCACAGCCCTGTAATTTTGCACACGCTTAGAAACACCAAGTGAATGTTATTCTATTTAATATGATAATGGTCGTAGTGTGCTCCTATTTATCTAGGCTAAAAATGAAAACTACAAATGAGATACAAAATCAAACTTATCGAAGAGTAAATAGTATGCAGAGAACTCACAGTTGGGTCCTTGTATGTTGCTTCCAATATGTAAGCTTCATATCCAGATCTCTGCAAAAAGAAACAGTAAGTCAAGGAAACTTTCAAGAACGATTAAGATAAAACATTTTCAATACAGGACAACAGACATGTTTCAGTTGAACTGGTTTTAAATGTTACAAGAGGTAACAATTCAAGGTTCATCAATTACAACAAGCATCCAATCATACACAGAAAAGAGAATGAAGCAACTGTTCACTGAGCAAAAGAAGATTGAATCAAAATCAAATTCAACAAAAGAGGAAAAGGTGAATTCTCGAATTCAAAGTTTTTTTTTATATCGTATTAGTTTTAAGCTGGTCAAGAAGCCATCTAAAAATTTTCAACTTTCATTTTCACGGAATCATAGATAAACAAGAACATTATTAAGCACGGTGGCAACAACAAAAGGGGATGAGGAGTAGTGCATGCACTGCCCAAAGCAGACACTATCACTAATTGTTTATAAATAATAGGAAAGGACATATTCCAGAGTATATTGGTCAGTGAAAGCAAGGTTACAAATTATTTAAAAGAATGGCAACCTCAGACGATGTTTAGAAAGCAACATGAAGCAAGCAGAAAAATCAAAAGCAACTTTAACTTGCAGGTAAAATACCACTATAAATAGTACATGCAGTCATCAACAAGACTAATGACTCATCTTATAAAAGAGCGAATTAGCAATATAAAGGAGATAAGACTTATAAGAACTTGCAAGTTGCCCCACGTCAATGTCCTCTTTGATGATATATACACAACCAAGAAGGTTTTAAAGGGGGGAAAGAGAATAGACATATCTTTGAAAGATCATATTCACTAATATACAGGAGTGAAGCAAGACAATAACTAATGTACAGGGGTAGCTTTGGAAAAATAGTTTTCAAGATAAAATTATGAAGATGCTGAGGAAAAGAAGACTCGTAATCTCAAATCTAGGGAAATGCAAGGTCATTATGAACTTGGACGGAGCATTATGCTAATTCTTGTGGAGGTTGAGATAACTAACTAAAACATTGTCAGAACTGTCAACTTACTAAGACTTCACTACCGTTTAGTGCAGATGAAATTATCTAGACACTTGAAAAACCAAGGTTGACTAAGCACTAAAGACGCTAGTCGCTAGTTGACTTCACAAATCATTATGAGTCTTCCATAGAATCCGAAAACAACATCCAAACTCCACAAGGTAATACAGAAGGAAGTGAGGATATACCTTTGCTGTTGCCCAAAACTGAGTAAAATCAGCTACCCGCAGATTGCGGTCATCCACTAAGATGAGTGACATATACCAGCAAGAAACGGTCAATTCCAGAAAACAAACTGCATCCGTGGTTAGAGAAAATGAAAGTAGTGCTTGAACACTGCACCACCTAGTTCCTAGCTAAACTAGTTGAATAGAATCTCTAAACAAAGATCTTACATGTTGCAATATATACTACTCCCTATACCTTGAGCAGATAAGAGGGCTGCTGGAAGGATATCAAGTTCTTTAAACTAAGAAACTAGAGAAACCATATCAGGTGAAAATGTTTGCTCAAAAAGAAAAGTAGTAGCAATCATGTCAACATCAAGAAACCAAAAGAGATAATGTCATTAGATCACAGATAGCAAGGAAATAAAATTTCAATGCTGTTCTCTATGTCCTACATTCTAATATTATGAGAAAATCATTACCGATTACAAAGCTGAAAGCCCCATCTTCAAGTGTCCTCTTAAAAGCTTTCAACATGCTTGAACGATACGCCTGAGAATTCAAGAGTGGCAAGAAACTTAACAAAATAAATTTATCGCTGTGGTTTATTACATTCATCTTTCATTTATCTCAACATATACGTTGAAAATATACCTCTTCCATCTCAGGTTCGTAGCAGTATTCCATGACCGTCTTCACAATAGGTCTTTTGCTTCTACCAGAGCTTAAAGAAGTTGAATCACTCTCCTCAACCTTTTACATTGACAAAACAACACAATTTTAGAGTCCTTTGCTGGTCCAAAGTAAAGAAACCATTCTTTTAGAAACGTCTAAAGAACTATGAGGATTAATTAACCTTCTCAACTTCAGTCATGAAGTAATCATCCATAGAATGGATTCGTGGAGCACTACCACCATTTTCTACCTCGACGTCACGCAACAACTTGGCTAAATAACTCTTCCCACTACCTGAAAACATATATACAAATGGAGTTATTCAAATGCAAAAACAAGTGGAGGTTTTATTGTTTCCTGCAAGAGGCTACGCTAAGAACTGAAATCATGTAACAAGTCGACACAAAAATCAAAGAGAAGGCTAGGAAAAGAACCTGGTAGCCCTCGAAGAATAATTACAAAGTGATCTGGACGAGTAGATCGATGAGGTGGCTTCAGCAAATGAGACACATCAATCACTTTAGACCGAGTTGGTGCTAGTTGTGCAGAAGATGGCTACCAAACAATAAGAGATTTATCAGTACAGCAAAACAAGATATTTCGAGAAAAGAAGGAAGCCACGAAAGCAACATTACAGAAGCATTAGGCATCTGAGGATATGATGATGACGGAGGGATCGTTGGTGACGAATTAGTAGTGACAGGAAACAAGGAAGAAGGATGAGATGAAGGCAAAGGCGGTGGTGGAGAAACCGGAAGAGGAGGCTGACCATTAGAACCGCTGAAATAGCCACCGTACGGAGGCGGATGATGAGGCGGAGGAGGAGGAAGAGGAGCTACACCATTAAATTGACCTCCATTCCTAAATTCACTCCCATACTGATGATTCATCTCTATATTGGACGGCGCAGCTAAACCATAACCATGATCGCGAACCATCTTCAACCTTCGTTCATTTTCCCAAGAGATCCGAGGACTCGGACTCTCAGAAACACCGTAACCGGGAGAACCACCTGCGATCGTATCAATCCGAGCTCTTTTATAGCTCCGATCAGCTTCCCTATCAACATCAACGGCAACTGGTCGCCATTGATTTCCGTGGTGAGGTTGCCACGGAGGATAGTGATTTTGCGGTGGTCGAACCGGTGGTCCGGTGAAGGAATCGAATCCAGGACGAGGTGAATTGAGGTGAGGAGGAGGAGGAAAGTTGGGGTTGTAAGCGAAAGAAGATGGAGGAGGATACGGTGGGCAAAAAGGGAAGTGAGGCACTGTACAAATCGGGCATATGTTTGGCTGTGTTGGTGCTGGACGCCATTGTTGTTGATGATTATGATTATGATGATGATGATAGTTCTGGTAATTATTATCCATTGTTGATGATTTAATAGCTTGTAAATATTGCAAGAGTTTTCAGATGAACCCTAAAATCTAAATTAGGGTTTATGTGATGAAATTGATGAACAGAAGAAGAAAAACTAATGTTTCTGAGAGAAGCTGAAAACTTCGAACTGTGCTCGAGTTTGATCTGAATAATTTACCACTATGGAAACATGCAACTAATTATGGCGGAGGCCCATTTATACAGTCCCATAATGTGAGCCAAAGGCCCAACTAAAAGTTGAAGGACATTTAGACTTCCATTCTAAAGTCAGAAGAACAAAAAAATAGTGGTCACCAAAGCACTATGTTGTATATTTTTCTTTTTTCACTATGTTGTATATATGTTGACAAAAATATACTTTTTATAAGAATTATTTAAAATAATTTACATAGGATAACATATTAACACATGCTTCCTTTATGCGTGTTAACACTGATTAACATGTTAAAATTTGAGCTGACACAATAACAATATTAACACGGTAAATGAACATCAGTACATGGAATTAACGGAGAATTCTTTTGTTTAATCCTTACCACATTTTCGTAACCTATTACGTACGTCATTTTTGTGACATCCTTAACGTTTGAATATTCAATATACAGAAGAAAATAACCAAATGGATAAGTTTTATCACGTCGTGATGTGATTGTCTGATTAAACGTGACATCAAAGAAGATAATTAAACAATTTTTCATGGTATACTCTCTTTATAAATAAAAATACCAAGACCGATACCGATTTATTTGAAAAAGTGGAGAGACTTATCTTCTTTTATTATTCTCAACAAGTGGTTAAGTTTAAACGTTAGTGGTTTATTTAATTTCATTTGACGTCGTTAGTGGTTTATGTTCATTACGCTCCTTGTTTAGAATCATGATAATTAAGTTAGATTTTGGCTCCTGAATAAATAACAATTAATGCCCCACTAATGTAATCATTTCAATTTGTTTCTTCTCCGTCAATGAAGAAAATACAAAGACTTTATATTTCCCATATAAATATTCCCCGGGACCCAAATTTCGAAGCGTACAATCTTCTCTCTCAAAAACGTTTCAGTTTCAGAAAACAGAGCAAGAAGAAACAACTTTCTCTCAAATGCAGACGAGTCGGTTACTCTCCTTCTCCTCTAACTCTCCGAGTTTTGGCAGCTTCTCCTCCGCCGTTGACCTCGCTGCAATCGCCGCTCGAGTCGTCGAAGAATTCAGAGATCACGACCAAACACAATCCGATTCTTCTCCCCACCGCGACGACGATAATGATTCCGACTTCGCTTTCGACTGTCCAAGCAACACGTGCTCTCAGCCTCTCGCTACCGCCGACGAGATTTTCTGTAACGGTCAGATCCGTCCGTTGAATCCGTACGGTGGAAATGCTCCGGTGGAATCTCAACCGACGAGTAAGATTACTACTCTTCCTCCTCGTCGTCGTAGACCGGCGTTGAGGAAACTGATGAGCGAGGATCGAGATCCGGCTTCGAATTCTTCGTCGGAAGCTGAAGAGGATCTTACTGGTGTTCCTCCGGAGACGTACTGTGTATGGAAACCTAAACAATCGAATTCCGGAGATGATGATCTTCAAAGACTTTCGTCTTCTCCGTCACACAGCAAAATCAAAAGCCATTCAGCTGGGTTTTCGAAACGTTGGAAGCTCCGGAATCTTCTGTACGTTAGAAGCAGTAGTGAAGGAAACGATAAGCTCGTCTTTCCGGCGCCGGTTAAGAAGAACGACGAGACGGTCTCCGATCAAAGAGAAGAAGAGGAACCGCCGTCAAAGGTGGACGGAGAGGAAGAAGGAAGGGAAAGGGAAGAGACAAAACGACAGACGTATGTGCCGTATAGAAAGGATATGATTGGAATATTGAAAAATGTGAATGGGCTAAGTCGTCATTTACGTCCTTTTTGATGGTGACGTGGCTCTCAGAAGACGCGGACTTTGGGTGGGCTTCGGTTTCTTTCTTTTTCCTACTTTTTTTCTTTTCCTTTTTTACTTTTATTTAGTTTCCGAGAAAATCTTGAGTGTTGGCGAGAAAGTAAATAATTTATTTTCGAATATTTTTAATGTCTCGGTTTATAAAATAGATAATGTATAAGTTTTGGTTATTTGATTATTGGAATGGAGGAGATTACTGGTTTTATTCGGTTTATTGTAATAAACTTGTTCAAATTTTATTCTTCCTCATCATAATGTTCAATTGTTTCACCTAACAATATGATTTGGCAAATTCAATTGTACACACGATATATCAATAATGTGTCTACTTATTAAAGTTTAGGTTACTTAAATGTGTGTGTGTATCTTACCAAAAAAAAAAAAAATGTGTGTGTGTATAATAAATTCTAAATTTGGATAAGGGTTGTATGTTTCTTTGTTTTAGACACAAGAAAGTGTTGTGGTCCTTTAACGTGTTATACATTAACGTGTGGAGTCTTGTATACCTTTTTATATATAGAGATGGATTTGTTAATTTGGGTTTATAAGTTTTAGGTGGATTTTGTAGGAATGTTTGGTTTGCCTTGAGATCTACTTGCTCGAATTTTCCATAAAGCGATATGTGTTCACACTACTGATTTAGAGACTCGAGTCATTATAATATAAAGTGTATTCAATCAGATTATATTAGTTTAATTGTAGTCGTCGATTCATTGATCTTCAAACTAAACTTCAGATTTGGTGTCTTGTTATATTTAAAATATGTTCAGTGGAATCCGCAACAAATTTAAATGAACTGGTTTAGAAAACTAGAGATCTATGTCTTAGAATGGGTGTGATCATTTCATTAGTGATTACTCATTAGTAATTCTTGCCGTTTTTATTGTGACCAATCGATAAAACATCAAACTAAAATACGACTAGAACAAAATGGTCCAATATTTTTAAGGAACTGTTTTATATCTTTCAACTATTCTGTAATGGTTTATCGATATATATCAAACCAATATATTTTATTATCAAGTTTCATTACATAATGTCTCATACTAAACCAACAAAAATAAACGTCAGTATATTTAGTATATATTTACTTTGTCAGTATACCAACCCTCATTGCTTAATATATAATGGAAATCAATCTGAAGTATAACCTACAAGTTGTACGTGTCTAATAGTAAACGAAGTACCACCTTAGATAATCTGATATCACAGATAATAGTAATTAATAAGGTTAAATTATGAAAAGAATGACTTGCAAGTTACGATTTATGATAACTTATAGAAGCTTTTTATCATAAACCGACCAATTGATTTCCTAGTACATTTATATTAAAACATCATTATTGCAAAATAATGAGTCGACAAATCAAAACTTCTATTGTTCCAAATCGCTTTTGCCAAACAAATTATTAATCTAATGTGAAGGTGTTTTCCTATGCTATGACTAATAATTTAGTTAAAATTATTCCTAATGATTTTAGCGGTGGCAGTAGGTTAAAAAGAGTGCATTTATATCTTTATCCCTACTCCAATATATATGAATACGATTCGTAACTAAATTCTTTTAATTCAAGTTTTATTGCCGGTATTAGAAACAGACAATATTTATTTCTTGATTGTTTCAAATAATGGAAACCAAATAAAAGGGAAGAGAAATTAGTAATCAAAAAGTAAATTTGAAAGAAAAAAAAAAAGGAAATCACTACCAATTATGTATGTGAACCCCCATCGCCTGAGCAACAAAAACCATTATCGCCCTCGTAGCTTCTTCAGTTTCTCGAGTCACTAAGATACGATGTTTCAAGTCTCTCAACGATGGAATGTAATAAGGAAGAAGCTAAAAGAGCAATGTATATCGCAGAGAGAAAACTTTCTGAGAACGATTACATTGGTGCAAAGAAATTCATTAACAAGGCTCAGAATCTGTATCCAGCGCTCGATGGTTTGAAACAAGTTTTGATGATGATCAATGTTTATATCTCTGCATCGAACAAAGAAGGAGGAGAATCTGATTGGTATGGAATCCTTGGTGTTGATCCTTTAGCTGATGATGAAACAGTGAAGAAACATTACAAGACCTTAGCTCTGTTGCTTCACCCGGACAAGAACAGGTTTAATGGTGCGGAAGGTGCGTTTAAGCTGGTTTTAGATGCTTGGTCTCTACTATCTGATAAAGCTAAGAGAATTGCGTTGATCAAAAGAGAAAACCAAAACAAGAAAAGAGCGAACCACCTGCTTCGTGTAATAAGCCTGCAGACCCTGCTTCTTCTTCTTCGTCGAAACCGGTGGACATGACCTTTTCGACAGTGGGCATGACCTTTTCGACAGTATGCAATAAATGCACAACGAGATGTTGTCATTTTTCGACGCAGAATCATCTTAACAAGACCTTTCCTTGTCCAAACTGTGGTCAGGATTCGGCCATGACCAATATATCATCGACAGAGGTGATCAATGGGAGGACATTCATCAGAGTCTCTATTTCTCCGCAACAAGAAGAACCATCGAGGGCCAATTCTCAAGCAACTAGCAGCGTCATGATGATGCAAACTCTACTGAGAGTTTTTTCAAGAAACCAATGCCGACAACAGGAGATGCAAACTCTACTCATGAAGCTCAGAGGCTTTTCAAGAACCCAATGACGACGACAACAACAGATGCAAACTCTACTCATGAAGCTCATAGGCTTTTCAAGAACCCTTAGATGAATGTAATTAATCATATAATGTGAAACAATTAAGCTCGGTTTTATTGGTAAAAATGGTTTCAAATTATCAGTTTGGCTTGTTCGGATCACAGATAAATTACCTACACAATCCATAATCATTGCCAAAAACGCTATTAAGTAGTACCCCATTCTCTACACTAATCTTTTTTCAACATTTCCTCAGAAGCTTCCTTATGTTCTTCCAACAACCAATTCTTCATGCATGAACTGGCCTAGCACCAGAAGAAAGCTGCACATCCGCGGCATATTCACGTGCCCACAAGTCATAGTGAACAATCTCTTCAAGAGACGGTGATGTTACCAACTCGTTTCGATGTTTATCGCATGTTAATTCCACAACCTTGAAGATATCCAAATAGCTTATCCTGTAAACAAAAGTGAGAATATAAACAATTGTGATTCGTATCAAGAACTTCATTGAGATGCTCAAAAGTGAAAACAAATTCTTACTTTTCATCAATAAACATTTCAACAGCTTTCTCATTGGCGGCGCTGAGAACTCCAGTCATTGTGCCTCCAGCTCGTCCAGCAGCATAAGCAAGATCCATGGATGGGTATTTCACATTGTCTGGTTTCTTGAAAGTCAATGAACCGAGTCTGCCAAAATCCACAATTGTAAACAACTTTTGGTTTTAGGAGCTGAATGCTGAAAGATAAGGCAGTGGTCCTAACCCAGTTTAACTGATCCAAACCAAAACAGTAGCAAAATAACCAATTGCAAAACCAAACCGAAGACCGATTCGGTTTCATTTTTTATCTTATCTAAACAACCTAAAACCAAACTGAAAACAAGATTGGGGAACTTTTCTTGGTGATAATTAAAATTTTCAACTAAGCTTAGCTTCACACTTGATAAACAGAGAGTTTATAAATGTGGTTAGCTTACTTGCAAAGGTCAAGTCTAGGCCAAGTTACTTCAGAACAAGGAACTCTATCGGGCCATGACATGGTGTAGAGAATCGGTAAACGCATATCAGGCCAACCCAATTGAGCAAGCACAGATGAATCCTGTAGAACAAAACAGTTATATGTTAATACAATTTTTTTTTTAAACCGGAAAAATAATAATTCAGTTAGTTATTTTTCAGCAAGACCTGTGTTTCAATCATGGAATGTATGATACTTTGAGGATGAATGACAATCTCTATATCGTCATACTCAGCTCCAAACAAATAATGCGCTTCAATGACCTCAAGACCCTGTTTCACGAAATCAAGAACTCATCTACCTTGATCAAAGGTACTTTCAAAATCAGAGTTAAGAAAATAATCTTAACCTTGTTGAAAAGCGTAGCAGAGTCCACAGTGATTTTCTTTCCCATGTTCCAGTTTGGATGCTTCAACGCATCCGCTACTTTAACTTCCTTTAGCTTTTCGACAGGCCAATCCCTTTTTCAAAATCCAGTGAACAGTTTCCATTAACCAAATGAGAATTGAGAAAAAAAAGTCTATGCAGAGAGAGAGAAATATCGAAACAAACCTAAAAGCTCCACCAGATGCAGTCAAGATTATCTTGCGCAGAGCGCCTTCAGGCAAACCTTGAATACACTAGAGAACATAAAGGACGATTTTTTCACTCAAATTGCCAGAGGTAGAACTTGCTTTAAGACCAACGCTTAACTCAATATGAAGTTGAGATACTTAAATTCTGTGATTTATGATACCTGAAATATGGCAGAATGTTCTGAATCTGCCGGAAGAATCTTTACATTATGTTTGTTGGCAAGCGGAAGCACGAAAGGACCACCTGCGATTAATGTCTCTTTGTTTGCAAGAGCAATGTCCTTTCCTGCTTCAATTGCAGCAACCGTAGGCTGCAGTAAAAATAAGCAACAAGCTTTATCATCTGCAACTTTCTTTTTTCATATTCTCTTAACAAGGTTTAATAACAAAAAATAAGAGTGTATACCTTCAGTCCCGCACAACCTACTATTCCGGTAACAACGGTTACAGCTTCAGGATGTCGGGCAACCTGTTGATGAAACATAATAAGTAAATACCCTATGAGGATAGAAATTTTGTGAATATCTACACTGCAATCAAAACTAACAAATGAACTAACCTCAATCACTCCTAGCTCTCCTGGAATAATCTCGGGTTTATAGTCCAAATCAGCTAAAGCCTCTTTAAGCTCATTAATC
>OGPF01000931.1_pt1 | contig 15242 bp, 13 predicted proteins | sample 1552871 | NCBI WGS metagenome assembly OGPF01 (sample SAMEA2580276, study PRJEB22360) | human gut metagenome | biome: human gut; feature: human-associated habitat; material: faeces | place: Denmark | collected 2008/2010
TCTGCCTGAACTACGAGCTGACCCTGATGGTGCTCTGCTTTGTGCCCTTCATCGTTATTTTCACGGTCATCTTCCGCAAATTCTCCCGCCGCGCCTACCGCAAGGTCAAGGACGCCACCACGGACATCAACACCTACCTGTCCGAAAACCTCTCCGGCATCAAGGTCACCCAGATCTTCGGCCGGGAGGACGAGAAGATGGAAGACTTCCGCAAAAAGAGTCAGACCCTCGCCAAGGCATCGCAGGAACAGATCTTTGTCTTCGGCGTTTTCCGCCCGCTGGTGTATATGCTCTATATCAGCTCGATCCTTTGCCTGTTCTATCTGGGCGGTATGGGCCACCTGAACCACATTGCCTTCCTCGGCCAGAGCATTTCCAGCGGCACAGTCGTCACCTTCTATATGTACATCTCCAAATTCTTCACCCCCATCCAGAACCTTGCTGAGCAGTTCAACTGGCTGCAGTCGGCGCTGGCATCCTCGGAAAAGGTCTTCTCCATCATGGACCTGCAGCCCAAGATGGTGGACGCCCCGGACGCCATTGAGCTGGACGAGGTGAAGGGCGAGATCGAGTTCAAAGACGTCTGGTTCAGCTACATCCCCGGCGAGTGGGTGCTGCAGGGCGTTTCCTTCCATGTGGACCCCCGCGAGACCGTGGCCTTCGTCGGCTCCACCGGCTCCGGCAAAAGCACCATCCTCTCCCTCATCTGCCGCAACTATGAGTTCCAGAAGGGCCAGATCCTGATCGACGGCATCGACATCCGGAAAATTAAAATTTCCTCGCTGCGCCGCCACTTCGGCCAGATGCTGCAGGACGTCTTCCTCTTCTCCGGCACCATCCGCAGCAACATCGTTCTGCGGGAGGAGAACATCTCCGACGACGAGATCATGAAGGTCTGCCGCTACGTCAACGCCGACCGGTTCATCTCGAAGCTCGACCACGGCCTTGACGAAGAGGTGCGGGAGCGCGGCAACAACTTCTCCGCCGGCCAGCGCCAGCTCCTCAGTTTTGCGCGGACCATCATCCATAAGCCCAGCGTTATGATCTTGGATGAGGCCACCGCCAACATCGATACCGAGACGGAGCTTCTGATTCAGGATTCGCTGGAAAAGATGCGCTCGGTGGGCACCATGCTCATCGTGGCCCACCGCCTGTCCACCATCCAGCACGCCGACAACATCATCGTCCTGTCCCACGGGAAGATTCTGGAACAGGGTACCCATCAGCAGCTGCTGGCCAACCACGGCCGGTACTACCAGCTCTATACGCTGCAGTACCACAAAGAGCAGATGCAGAAATAAGAAAAATTCCCTCCGCCCCCTTGACGCTGCAGCGATTGTAGCGTTTATTGTAAAAGGGGAGGAGGAAATTTTTTATGGAAAAGAATTGGACGACCGGCAGCGTGGGAAAAAGCATCCTCCGCAGCGGGCCGCTCAGGCTGCATCCAAGAACTCTTCCGGGTCCTCGATGACGTCCTCGATGACTTCCTCCACCGAGTCGGAAACTTCTTCGTCGGAGGGGAAGAACCAGTTCTGGATGGCGTCGCGGAGGGAGAGCAGGGTGGTGTCCATCTCGGCGTTCTGGCTGAGCAGCTCGTTCACCATGTCGGGCTTGTCGGTGATCAGGTCATCCGCGCCCAGCTCCATCATGTGCTTGGCGTCCTCCTCGCGGTCGATGGTCCACGCGGAAACGGTCTTGCCGCGCAGGTGGATCTGGTTGACCATGCCGGAGGTGATAAAGGTCGTTTCTACGCTGAAAAAGTCGGCGTCGGGCAGGTCGTAATAGTTGCCCACCCCCAAGGCGAGGATGTAGCCGGTGGGGATGTCAGGGGCCAGCTCCTTGACCTTGTGGAGGGTCTCATAGCTCTGGGAGGTGATGACGCAGTGCCCCTCGAAGCCGTACTCCCGCAGAAGGCGGACGGTCTCGGCTTCCAGCGTCGGGGTAGCGGCACTGGGCTTGATCTCCACGTTCAGGTCGATCTTCCCTTGGCAGAGCTGCAATACCTCTTCGAAGGAGGGAATCCGCGTCCCGGCGAAGCGGGTGCTGAACCAACTGCCCGCGTCCAACTGCTCGATCTCGGCAAATGTCAGGTCGTAGACCTTTGCATTTTTGCCGGTGCAGCGCCTTAAATTGGTGTCGTGGGTCACAACGACCACGCCGTCTTTGGTCATCTGGACGTCCAATTCGATGCGGTCGCCCTTTTTCAGGATGGCCGAGCGGAAGGCGGGCATCGTATTTTCGGGGGCAATGGAGCAGTCGCCGCGGTGGTAGGTGACCAGCGGGGTCACGCCGCCCACGGCGGCCAGCAGCGCATCGTCCTGCGGCAGACTGAGCAGGTAGGCTGTAACGCCGCAGGTGACGAGGGTGACGCCCGCGACCATGGCCGTCAGCAGCAGCCGCCCGCGGGGGCGGCTGCGCTTGCCGTCGGGGCGCTCCTCCGGCGCAAAGGCACCGGTGCTCCGGGTCCGGAAGTAGAGCAGACCGAGGATGGTGCACTGGGCCACCGTCACCTTGCAGTCCAGCAGGAAGCCGAAGAAGGGCAGCTCCACCAATTGCAGCGCGCGGGAGAGCAGGAGCATGGCGCGGGTACTCTCCAGCCCCACCACCGCCGCGATGCCATACATCAGCATCGTGGCCAGCACGAACAACAGACCCATGCGGAGCAGCACCCCGAAGTTCCAGCGGGCCAGCGCGGCCAATACCCGGAAAAACCGCTGCTTGACGTAGGCGCAGCTCTCCTTGACGGCGGTGCCGAAATTTTTGTGCTCCAAGGTGAACAACGGCAGTACCAGCGCAAAAAAGACCGTGAGCAGCACAGCGGCAAGGAAAATGGCACTGTACAGCGCCAGATAGATCGGTTTTGCCCGGATGACGCCCATGATGTATTCGGGCACGGCCAACTGGGTGATATAGTTGGAGGTGCCGAAAACATCCGTAAAGGGGATGAGAACGGCGCAGTAAAAGAGGATGAGCCAGTTCTTCGGAAAAACGGCGTGGCGGATGGCGGCAAAGCTTTCCCGGAACAGGGGACGCAGCTTGCACGCCTCGCCCCGGCGGGCAAAGTCCAGCCCATGCAGCACGAGGGAGAACTCGTACAGGTTCCAGAGGGCCGCCAGCACCGCAATGAGCGCGATGCCGCCCAAAATGCTGGGGGCGGTGAAGATCTGGTGCGCGTTGTTGTTGGTCAGGTAGTTCACCGGCGAAAAGCGCAGCGTCAGCGACCAGATGCCCCGCATGGCGGGCAGGAAGAACAGGTTCGTGAGGATCTTGTAGAGGACGATGGCTGTTATGAGGAACATTTCGGCGCGGTACATCAGCGCTTTGGCGTTCCGGCGCAGCTCCCTGTAGGCCGCATTTGCCTCGCGCAGGGTGATTTTGGAACGGCTCAATGAAAATTCCACCTCGATCAAAAATCCATTTTTTGAAAACTTTTTTATTTTATAAGTAGTATACCACAAAAATCGGCAAAAGAAAACGACTGGAGCTGAGAGGTTTAGCCAAAATTTGACGCAATTTTTTCGGCATCTTTTCAGCCGGAGAAAACCATGGTACAATAAAGAAAAACGATGGGGAGGAACGCAGGATGGATTTCCAATACAACATCAAGCCCGGCCGCTACCGGCATTTCAAGGGCAACGAGTACGAGGTGCTGGGCATGGCACACCACAGCGAGACCGAGGAGGAGCTGGTGGTCTACCGTACCCTCTACGGCGACCACGACCTTTGGGTGCGCCCGGCGGCCATGTGGTGCGAGACGGTGGAGCGGGACGGCAAGGTCCAGCCGCGCTTTGCCTACATCGGGGAGTGAGCGTATGGTGATCGCAGATCGTTTCAAGAGCCGGCCGGGGGCAGAGACCGTCCGTCTGCCGTCCGGCGGGGAGATGACGCTGGCCGTGGAGCACGCGGCGGCGATCCTTGTCAACGAGCAGACGGCGTTCCGGGTGGTCTGCACGCCGGAGCTGCTGCCCCAGTTGGCGCTGGGCCGTCTTCTGACCGAGGGCTGGATCACCTGTGCCGACGAGGTGGAGCAGATCGCCGTCTGCGCCGAGGGGCTGAAGGTCAGCGTCCATCTGACACACCCGCTGGAAGCGGCGGCGGCCGCCGGGCAGGAGGTGCCCAGCTGCTGTACCGACAATCTGACCGTGGCGTCTCCCGTAAAACTCCGCCCGCTGGCCCCGGTGCCGCAGCGGGAGATCCCGGACGAGTGGGTGGAGACGCTGGCTGCCGCCATGGGGGATGAGCTGCCCCTTTACCGCGCTACCCACGCCGTCCACAGCTGCTTTGTGCTGCGGGACGGGAAAATCCTGTACCGGTGCGAGGATCTTGGCCGCCACAACGCGCTGGATAAGGCCGTTGGCTGTGCGCTGGCGGAGGGGGTGCAGCTGGGCCAGTGCGTGCTCTACACCAGCGGCCGGGTGCCGGTGGATATGGTGCGCAAGGCTATCCGGGCTGGGGTGCCCGCCCTCGTCAGCAAAACGATGCCCACGGTGCAGTCGCTGGAACTGGCGGAAGCGTATGGGCTGAAACTGCTCATCCGAAAGAAGAAATAGCTTCATGCGGCAGCGACGAAGGTTCGAGAATGCTCTGACTGAAAAATACATTTGTATGTGTTGACTAACTTACGAGAAACGTGTTATTCTTACAACGAAGATACCGCTCCGTTCTGTTGCAGCAGGCTGGGCGGCTGTTTTTCGTGCACGGGGACCCCGTGCATGACGATAAGAATAGGCAGGTGAAACAATGAAGCAGACAAATCATGCGCCGCAGCCTTTGTGGCGCAGACGGCTGCCGGGTTATGCCGCCATGGGCGCGGCCTCGCTGGTATTGGCGCTGGGTCTGCATGGGCTGATGAATGCCCGCACCACCGTTGCGGGCACCGCTCTGGCCCTGACCGACGCCGACGCTGCCACCTACGGCATCAGCGCGGTGTACCAGTTGGATGAGAACACCTATTATGTGGTGGGCTCCCAGAAGGGCTTCCAGAGCGATGTCGAGGTCGGCGTGACCCTTGGAAAGGATGGCACAGTCCAGAGCGTCGCCATCCTTGCGCAGGGCGAGACCGACAACCTCGGCGGCCAGTGCGTGAACCCGGAGTTCACGGCCCAGTATCAGGGCACAGCGCCCTTCACGCTGGCGGGCAAGAGCTACACCGTGACCGACCCGGCCACCGGTGCCGTGTATGCCGCCGCGGGCAGCGCAGAGACCGAGGCCCCGGCGGAGGACTTCGACCCGTCCGCTTGGCGGGCAGGGGATACCTCCCCGGAGGCGGAAGCCACCCGCAAGATGTACGAGGCGGGCATGACCCTCTCGGCCATCCGTGGCGAGCCGATGGACAACGAGCTGATCCCCCCGATGGATTCCAGTGCGGAGGCCGTCGCAAGCCGCAAGCTGTACCAAGCGAGCCTGAGCAAGAGCGCACAGGACGGCGAGGAACAGGCCAAGCCCTTTGCAGACTGGTCGGCCGAAAAACAGGCGGCATACCGTCTGGAACAGGCGGAGCTGACTACGAGCGGCACCGGTGCTGAAACCAGCAGCGCCGACCTGACCGAGGTGGATGCACTGACCGGCGCGACCATTACCTCGACCGCCGTGACGAATGTCGTCAACAACAGTTATTTCTATGTGACCGAAGTGCTCAGCGCAGAGTAACTTCACGGAGGAATGGAACCTATGGCAAAAACCGATTTCCTGACGGCTGATATGACCCGCCGTCAATTCATGAAAATTTCGGGCAAAAGCCTTGCAGGGCTGAGCCTTTCCGCTTCGATGCTGTCGCTGTTCGGCTGCTCCCAGAGTCAGATCGATTCCGGCGCAGTGGCTACGTGGGCGCTGCCGCAGGGTCTGCTGGTGGTCAACGCAGATCTGTGCACCGGCTGCCAGCGGTGCGAGATTAACTGCACCCTGACCAACGACGGCGTCTGCTCTTCCTACATCAGCCGCGTTAAGATCCAGCGCCGCCTGAACCTCGACGGTGCGGGCAACGGCCTGCTGTCCGGCACGGACAACTGCTGGGTCTACTTCCCGGATACCTGCCGCCAGTGCGAGGATCCCGCCTGCGGCAACGCATGCCCCCAGAAGGCCATCGTGACCAATGAGCAGGGCATCCGCGTCGTGGATACCGATAAGTGCATCGGCTGCGGTGCTTGCCACGAGGCTTGCCCGTGGCATATGCCCACCGTCAACCCGGAGACCGGCAAATCGTCCAAGTGCATCGCATGCGGTGCCTGTGTCGCGGGCTGCCCGTCCGGCGCTCTGTCCATCGTGGATTGGGATGCCGTTACCAGCGCAGCACAGGCTGCTTACATGGACCTGTAAGGAGGAACAACAATGGCTGAAACCTATGGCTGGGCAGGCAAGATCCTGCGCGTCAACCTGACCACCGGTGAGATCACCACCCAGGACGACGAAAAATACCATAAATATATCGGCGGTATGGGCATGGCCTACCGCATTATGTACGAGGAAGCTCCCATGGAGCTGGACCCCTATGACGAGAAGGCTCTGGTCATCTTTGGTGTCGGCCCCCTGACCGGTGCCGGCGTGCCCTGCTCCGGCCGTATGAACGTGACCTTCCGTTCTACTTGGTCCAAGGGCCACTCCATCATCGATGCACACATGGGCGGCCACATCGGCTCCATGCTGAAGTATGCCGGTTACGACGGCATCGTTGTCAGCGGCATCTCCGAAAAGCCCGTCTACCTGCGCATCGAGGACGGCGAGGTCTCTCTGGAGGACGCAAGCGAGATCTGGGGCAAGGGTACCTTTGCTTCCAACAAGTGGATGGTGGAGCAGAACGGCCGTGAGTTCGAGACCGCTTCCATCGGCCCCGCCGGTGAGCATCTGGTGGACTACTCCACCCTGAACACCAGCTTCGGCAACTCCGGCGGTGCCGGTCTGGGCGCTGCCATGGGCAACAAGAAGCTGAAGGGTCTGGCCATCCGCGGCACCGGCAGCGTCAAGGTGGCTGACCCCAAGAAGGTGCTGGAGCTCTCCAACTACATGATGGGCAACCTGATCGGCGGCAACAACAACCACAACGTGCCCGCACAGCCCCAGAGCTGGGCAGAGTACAGCGCCACCTCCGGCAAGAACCGCTGGTCCGGCGCCCCCGGCCGTATGTGGAAGAAGGCTCCCGGCGGCCCCGTGGATACCGGCGAGCAGCCCTACAACGATATCAACAAGGTGGCTCTGCGCTGCTTCAAGGGCTACTTCGACTTCGGCGCTCCGGCTGCCGAGTACACCGTCAAGAACGGCGGCTGCTCCTCCTGCCCCATCCGCTGCTACACGGAGTACGATGTGGATCCGCTGGCCGATTACGACCTGCCCACCCACAACTCCAACACCTGTATGCCCGTGCTGTACGGCACCCGCGTCTATCCGGACGGCGTGCACGATTTCAAGTACGAAGGCGACGGCACCATGGTCATCAATCTGGCATGGTCTCATGCTGTGGACGATATGGGCCTGTGGGACAACTACGGCAACCTGAACCGCGACCTGCTGTGGATCCTGCGGATGCCCCGTGAGGAGGCCACCAAGTACATCAGCGAGGAAGAGTACGACTCTCTGCCTTGGGAGTGGGAGAAGGCCGGCGATCCCCGCTGGGAGGTGGAGCTGATCCGCCGCATGGCTTACGGTGAGGGCGACCTGTCCGTGATCGCCAAGGGCACTCTGGCCATGATGGAGAAGTTCGGTCTGCCCAAGAGCTGGCTGGACCGCGACGATGGTGCCACCAACTCCAACCTGATCTACAACGGCTTCCCCAACCACCACGGCCCTGCTGAGGCATGGCAGGTGGGCATGCTGTACAACCTCGTTTTCAACCGCGACTGCATGATCCACGAGATCGTCTGCGAGACCGGCTCCGGCGCTCCCTATGAGGTGACCAAGAAGGTCATGGAGGACTTCTTCGGCGAGGGCTGCTACGATAAGGCCAAGGCCTACACTCCCATCAACGAGAACAAGGCAAAGCTGGCTGCATACTGCGTCAACGACAAGAACTTCCACGACTCTGCCACCCTGTGCAACTGGATGTGGCCCATGACCCAGTCTCCCTCCAAGGAGCGTGAGTACCACGGCGACTTGGATCTGCAGGCAGACTTTATGACTGCTGTTACTGGCGAGACCTATACCCAAGCCGGTCTGCAGGAGGACGGTGAGCGCATCACCCAGATGCTCCGCGCCATGACCGCCATCAGCTTCCAGCTCAACTGCGGCAGCGCAAACCTGCGTCAGGAGCACGATGCCATCTGTGATTGGGTGTTCGATAAGGACCCCGACTTCAAGGCATTCGAGGAAGGCACCACCAAGCTGGACCGTGCCGACATGGAGAAGGCAAAGGACATGTTCTACGACATCTTCGGCTGGGATAAGACCACCGGTGTGCCCACCCGCGAGACGCTGGAAAAGTTCGACCTCGCCGATATGGCAGACGACCTCGAAAAGCGCGGCATCTATGCCCAGACCACCGAGGCCGCTGCTGAGTAAAATCCCAGAGAAACGAGGAATTTCGTCATGTTGTTTGGCAGACGCAAACCCGGCTACACCACCACGGTGGACGCCAATGCAGACCCGGAACAGGTCGTTCTGGATCTGCAGAAGGCGGAGATGGCCGCGAAGAAAAAGCCCAAGGCCGAGGTGTTCGACATCAACGCTGCCAGCGAGACCGCCCGCCGCCTGAAAGAGACTGGCAGCACCTTTGACGGCGCCGCCGCCAAGGCCGGTGAGGATGTGATCGCCGTGGTGGAGCGGGAGACCGACGAGCTTGCCGCAAAGCAAGCCGCGGAGAACGCTTCCGCCCCGGCAGAAACGCCCGCTGAAGCGGCCCCGGATACCGACAGCGCCGCAAAGCCGGAGCTGCTGGATTTTCTGGCCGCAGCCCCCGAAGCGGAGAATGACCCCTACGCGGACCAGCCCACCCAGACGGCTCCGGAGCTGCCGGAGCTGACCCCGGCGCAGGAGCTGGCAGGGTACATCCGCTCCCGCTCGGCGGCGGCGCAGGTCACGTCCCACGCCCTGCTGGTCACGGAGGTGGAAAACGCCGACGAGCTGCTGGCCCAGATGCCGCAGGACCCCCAGTGCGAGGATATCGTTGCCCGTGCAGGTGCAAAGGATACCTACTATTACTCCAACGCCAACATGAGCGACAACTACGCCATGATCGCGCAGCTCATCGAGGACGAGGACCTGTGCGTGATGTTCGCGGAGATGGTGCGGTTCAATGCCCGCATCTACCCCAGCGCCACCCCGCTGCGTTACTTCCGCCGCTCGCCTTACGGCCTTTCGCCGGAAGCAGTCGAGCAGACGTGGAAGGCTATGCAGGGCAAGCCGGAGTTTTCCGACATCGAGGAGCTGACCAACAATCAGAACGAGCGGTTCCTCTTTTCCACCCAGTACCTCACCCGCCGCTACGCGAAAGCCATCAGCGACGTGGATGAGTGGACCGACTAAAGCGATCCATACAATTGAACAGGGTATAAGAGCTTCTTTGAGCAAAGGCGTCTAAACCGAAGGGCATTGACGCCGCGCCGCAATGCTAAGGGCCCGCACGCGAGCCGGCATTCAAGGGTGGCTGGGGAAACCCGGCCGCCTTCCCGCAGAAGAAACGCTGCAATTTGAAAAAAAGAACTCCTCCCATCGACCCGACCCAAGGGGCCTCCTTTGTGTACGGCTGCTGCAACAGCCCGCGCAGAGCCGGTCCCTCCGGCGCTGCAGTCTGCAAACAGCAGCGCCGGGATATTGTGTCGTGTTTTCTGCGGGGGCGTTTTGATTTTCGTCAAGACGTCCCCGCATTTTTTACCTGCCTTTTGAAAAACGATGGAATCCGCAGAAACGCTGCTGTCCGAGCCATAGCGGAGGGCTGTTTCTGCGTGCAAAATGGAGGATATTTTTCAAATGAAACAGCCTTTTTGTGCGCCCGCCGAGGCGCTGCGCCGTGTGCTGGATGCGGCGGCGCAGCTGCCAAAGCCTGCGGTTGAGAATGCCGGGCTGGACGAAGCCGTTGGCCGCATTGCGGCCGCGCCCCTGTGGGCCCGGATGGACCAGCCGCCCTTCGACCGCAGCCCCTTGGACGGCTACGCCCTCCACAGCGCGGACACGGCCGGGGCCGGGGAGAAGACCCCGAAGACCCTGCCCGTGGTGATGAAGCTGTATGCGGGTGACGCGCCGACGGCGGCCCTGCCCGCCGGGTGTGCGGCCCGGATCATGACCGGGGCACCCCTGCCCGCCGGGGCTGACTGCATCCTGATGCAGGAACTGACCGACGGCGGGGAAGAGAACGTGCGCATCTACGCCGAACTTTCCCACAACGCGAATGTGGTCTTCCGGGGCGAGGACATCGCCGCCGGGGCCCTCATTGCCGATGCGGGCACGGTGCTGACCCCGGCGCACCTCGGTGTGCTGGCGGGGCAGGGCTTTGCGGAAGTGCCGGTCTACCGGCCGCTGACCGTCGGCGTGCTGGCTACCGGCAGCGAACTGCTGGCCCCCGGCGAGACTTTGGCCCCCGGCAAAATTTACGATGCCAACGGCATCCAGAACGCGGCCCGGCTGCGGCAGATGGGGTTTGCGGTCCAGCGCCGTCACTGCTCGGACGACCCGGCCCTCATTGTGGCGGAACTGGAAGAGCTGCTGACCGGCTGCGACGCCGTCGTTACCAGCGGCGGCGTGTCGGTGGGGCAGAAGGACTATCTGCCCGTGGTGCTGGAATCGCTGGGGGCAGAGCCGGTCTTCTCCGGCGTGGCCCAGAAGCCCGGCAGCCCCATGCTGGCGGCGAAGGTAGAGGGCAAGCTCGTCTTCTGCCTGTCGGGCAACCCCTTCGCGGCGGCGGCCACACTGGAGCAGTACGTCCTCCCGGCCCTGCTGCGGGCCGCTGGGCGGCTGGAGAAAGGTTGCATCCTGCCCCGCACCAAACGCACCCTGACCACCGGCTTTTCCAAGGCCAGCAAAGGCAACCGCTACCTGCGGGCGAAGGCGTCCGGCGGCACCGTGGCCATCCCCGGCGAGGGCAACGCCGAAGCCCATTCGTCCGGCAGCCTGTCCGCGATGATCGGCTGCAACTGTCTGGTAGAGCTGCCCGCGGGCAGCGGCCCGGTAAAGCCGGGCGAGGAAGTGGAGGTGCTTTCGTTTGTATACTGAACGCAAGGAGGCTCTGGCCGCAGAGCTGAGCTTAAAACACCCGGCGGTGCTGGCCGTCAGCGGTGTGCATAACAGCGGCAAGACCACGCTGCTGGAAAAACTGATCCCTCTGCTGCGGGCACGCGGGCTGAAAGTGGGCGTCATCAAGCACGACGGCCACGACTTTACCCCCGATGTCCCCGGCACCGACAGCTACCGGCTGCGGGAAGCGGGCGCGGAGGGCGTCGCTGTCTTTTCCGGGAACCGCTACCTGCTGACGGAAGAGTTCCGCCTGAACGAGCAGGACCTGCTGGCGCTGTTCGAGCGCCACGGCTACGACCTCGTGCTGATGGAAGGCTTCAAGGAGAGCGGCTGGCCCAAGATCGAGGTGGTGCGCAGCGCCATCTCCAAGGAACCGGCCTCCTTGGAGCCGCTGGCCGTGGTGGGCGATGTACCGGGCGCAGATTTCGCGCTGGACGAGCCGGAAGTATTGGCCGATTGGATCGCCGCTCAGATGCCGGCGCTGTGAGGAAGAGAGGAAATTACCATGAAACTGATCCGTACCGAAGACGCGGCAGGGCAGGTGCTCAGCCACGATATCACGCAGATCATTCCGGGCGAGTTCAAGGGAGCCCGCTTCCGCAAGGGCCATATCGTCCAGCCGGAGGATATCCCGGTGCTGCTCTCCATCGGCAAGGAGAACCTCTACGTCTGGGAAAAGAAGCCCGGTATCCTCCATGAGGATGAGGCCGCCGCACTGCTGTACAAGGCCGCTGCGGGCAAAAACATCCACGGCACCGAGCCGAAAGAGGGCAAGATCGAGCTGATCGCCGACTGTGACGGTCTGCTCAAGATCCACCGCGAAGCCTTGCTGGCCGTGAACCGCACCCCCCAGATGATGATCGCCACGATCCACGGTGACCTGCCCGTGAAAAAGGGCGCGAAGCTGGCGGGTACCCGCATCATCCCCCTCGTCATCGAGCAGGAGAAGATGGACGCCATGCAGAAAGCGGCGGGCAGCGAGCCCATCCTGAACGTGCTGCCCTTCCACCAGAAGAAGTTCGCGGTCATCACCACCGGCAGCGAGGTATTCAAGGGCCGCATCGAGGACAAGTTCACCCCCATCCTTGAAGCAAAGCTCAAGGAATACGGCTGCGAGATGACATTCCATAAGGTCTGCGATGACGACCCGGCGGGCATCACGGCGGCGATTCTGGAAGCAAAGGCAGCGGGCTGCGAGCTGATCTTCACCACCGGCGGCATGAGCGTGGACCCCGACGACCGCACCCCGCTGGCCATCAAGAACACCGGGGCCGACATCGTGACTTACGGCGCGCCGGTGCTGCCGGGTGCCATGTTCCTCGTCAGCTACTTGGACGGCGTGCCCGTCTGCGGTCTGCCCGGCTGCGTGATGTACGCCAAGCGCACCATTTTTGACCTGCTGCTGCCCCGTCTGCTGGCCGATGACCCCATCACCGCTGAGGATATCGCCCGTCTGGGCGAGGGGGGCCTGTGCCTGAACTGCGAAGTGTGCCACTGGCCGAACTGCGGCTTTGGGCACTGCTGAAACCCTCTCAGTCAAAGCCTTTCGGCTTTACTAAGGTGAAAAAATATGAGTGAAAATAATCTGACACATTTTGATGCCGCCGGGAACGCCGTGATGGTGGATGTGAGTGCAAAGCCCGTCACCGCCCGGGAAGCTACTGCACACGGCATCATTACCATGAACGCCGAAGCCTTTGCCGCCGTGCAGAGCGGCACCGTGAAAAAGGGCGATGTGCTGGGCGTGGCGCGCATTGCGGGCATCATGGCCACCAAACGCACCAGTGAGCTGATCCCTCTGTGCCATCCGCTGCCCCTGACCAAGGTGGGTATTGAGTTCCGTCTGCTGCCCGAGCGGCAGGCGGTAGAAGCCCTGTGCACCGTCAAGACCAGCGGTGTGACCGGCGTGGAGATGGAAGCGCTGACCGGCGTTTCCACCGCGCTGTTGACCATCTACGATATGTGCAAGGCCGTGGATAAGGGCATGGAGCTGGGCGAGATCCATCTGGTGGAAAAGACCGGCGGCAAGAGCGGCCATTACATCCGGTCGGAGGGCGGCTATGTTTGATTCCTGCCGCCGGGATATCCACTACCTGCGCCTGTCGGTCACCGACCGCTGCAACCTGCGTTGCCGGTACTGTATGCCGGACGGCGCAAAAATACCGGAACACGAAGAAGTGCTGACCCATGAAGAATTTCTGCGTCTGGCCGCGCTGTTTGCGCAGTGCGGCATCGACACGGTGCGGGTGACCGGTGGCGAACCGTTGGTGCGCAAGAGTGTGGCACAGCTGGTGGCCGGGCTGAAAGCAACGCCCGGCATCCGTCATGTCAGCATGACCACCAACGGCACTCTGCTGGCGCAGCAGCTGCCCGCTTTACTGGACGCGGGCCTTGACAGCGTGAACATCAGTCTGGACACGCTGGACCCGGCGGTGTTCCGGCACATCACCGCCCGGGACGAATTCGCCGCCGTGCAGGCGGGCCTGCGCGCCGCATTGGAAAGTCCCTTGCCGGTCAAGCTCAACTGTGTGCCGCAAGTGGGCGTCAACGAGGGCGAACTGGAAGCGATTGCAGCGCTGGCCCGGGACAACGATCTGCAGGTGCGGTTCATTGAGATGATGCCCATCGGCTACGGGGCGGCCATGCCCTGTATCTCCGGCCCGGAGCTGCTGGCCCGCTTCTGTAGGCGCTGGCCGGAGCTGGCCCCGCTGCCCGGGGCGGCGTGTGCCGCGCTGGGCGATGGCCCGGCAGTCTATTACACCGTGCCGGGCTGGAAAGGGGATATCGGCTTCATTGCCGCTGTCCACGGCAAGTTCTGCGCCTCCTGCAACCGGGTGCGGCTGACCAGTCAGGGTTTTCTGCGCCCCTGCCTTGCCAGTGAGGCCGGATGTGACCTGAAAGCCCTGCTGCGCAGTGGCGCGGCGGACGAAGAGCTGCTGACTGCCATTCGTACCACCATCTGGGAAAAGCCCCAGGAACATCATTTTGAACTGAAACAGGACATCCCCGCGACCCGGGGCATGTACCGAATTGGAGGATAAATCTATGGGAAAACTTCTGGCGATCTGCACCAGCCCCCAGCGGGGCACGGTCAAGACCGAAGTGGAAAGCGCACGCCTGACCCCGGAATGGGGCATTGAGACCGATGCCCACGGCGGGAACTGGCACCGTCAGGTCAGCCTTCTTTCATATGACCGGATTCAGGAATTCCGCGCGCGCGGCGCGAAGGTCGAGGACGGCGCGTTCGGTGAAAATCTGGTCGTGGAAGGAATCGATTTCAAGACGCTCCCGATCGGGACAAAATTTAAATGCAACGATGTCGTGCTGGAATTGACACAGATCGGAAAAGAATGTCACTCCCATTGCCAGATTTATCAGAGAATGGGAGAATGTATCATGCCACATGAAGGTGTTTTTGCAGTTGTGTTAGAAGGCGGCACGATTCATGTTGGGGATGAACTGCTGTTGCAGGAATCGTGATGTGATAGAAATACAATATAAGGAGAATGCCCTATGAAAGAAATTGTGGAAGCTCTTAAGAAAAGGATCAGCGAAAATAAAAACAGTATGCTTGTCACTGTGGTAGCGGGACGCGGTTCAATCCCGCGAAAAGCAGGTGCCTATATGGTAGTCGGAGAGGATGGCAGAGTGACCGGAACGATCGGCGGTGGTAATCTGGAATACCAGGCAACGCTGATGGGACAAAAACTTCTTACGGAAAAGAAAAATTATCTGCATGAGTATAATCTTGGTCAGGAAAAATCTGCAGAACTTGGAATGGCATGCGGCGGAAATGCGACAGTGCTGTTTTATTTTGTGGATGCCCGGGAAGATGCCGCATGGATCAGACAGATGGAAGAGGCAGAAGAAAAAAAAGAAGCATTCTGGATCCTGATGCCGTTAGAGGAAGGGAAAATAAAAATACTGCCAGAGTTTCAGACTTTTGCGCATCAGTCTGTGACAGAAATAGATGGAGCACGTTTCTATGCAGAACAGTTTTCTTATGATGGAAAAGTATACATTTTTGGGGGCGGGCATTTAGCGCAGGAACTTGTTCCGGTGTTGTCACATCTTGGTTTCAGATGCAT
>OGPF01000933.1_pt1 | contig 15223 bp, 15 predicted proteins | sample 1552871 | NCBI WGS metagenome assembly OGPF01 (sample SAMEA2580276, study PRJEB22360) | human gut metagenome | biome: human gut; feature: human-associated habitat; material: faeces | place: Denmark | collected 2008/2010
TAATTGAGGACTTTACTGACTATATCAACTTATAATAATCGATATATAATATTATGCGCTGAAAGGAGGTGAGAATATGAAGAAGTTGGTAAAGCGTAGCGATGTTATGCAGGAAACATTGGAGGCATATTGCAGTTGCAGTTGCAGTTGTTATGGAACTTGCTCTTGTAGCACTGGACAGACAAATAATTCAGCAGCTTTGTTTCAGGCTAGATACACCCAATTTTACATGGACTTTGTAGCAATTCGTATGGTGTAAGAACATAGCAATGCAGCGGAAGATGGGTATGACAATATGCTTTGGGCATATTGTCATGCCTGTTTAATAATTAGGGAGGAAATAGTATGCCGGTTTTTCATACATTTACTGCTGGTGGGAAGAGGTATATGTTTGATGCAAATACAAATGTAATTATAAATCTTAAAGAGGATTTGTATTTTGAACTTGAGAAATATATGCAAAGTGGATATAAAGAGATCACACCAGCTATAGAAAAATTAAGAGATAGAGGATATTTAAAAGATAGAGCAGATTTTGAAATGGTGCATCCGATGGATTCTACATTGGAATATTCTTTGGAGCGTTGTATAGGTACAATTGCGTTACAAGTCACACAGGGGTGCAATTTGCGTTGTAAATATTGTGCTTATTCTGGTAGTTATGATAATCGTGTCCATAGTAGTAAGAGAATGAGTAAGGAAATTGCATTTAAGGCAATTGATTTTCTTTTTGATCATTCTATAGATCGTGATAGGGTTTCTCTTGGATTTTACGGTGGAGAACCATTACTTGAATTAGATTTGATAAAGGAATGTGTTAAGTATGCAAAGAAAAAGAGCATAGGTAAAGAATTGATGTTTAATATAACTTCAAATACAACACTTATAACAGATGAAGTTTTGAAATTTCTATATGATAATGAGTTTAGCTTAACGGTGAGTTTAGATGGAGATCGACAGGCTCATGATAAAAATAGAGTATTTGCTGCAAATGGTGCTGGTACATTTAGTGTAGTAATGCAAATTCTTGAAAAAATACAAACACAGTATCCAGATTATATGGAAAGAGTACATATTAATGCTGTTATAGATCCGACTACAGATTTTGATTGTACTAGTAATTTCTTTTCTGATTATAAAACAGTTAAAGACTTTTATATACAGGCAAATCTTATTTCTGAATATTATCGTAAGGATGAAGTGGCAACAGATGAAGAGTATAGGGAAAAATTTAGTTATGAAATATTTAAAATGTATCTTCAAAAATTAGGAAGATTGGAGAATGGAAGCGTATCAAAACTTGTTTCACATGGTTTTCATAGTTTGAAGGAAATACATGATAAAACAAAAATGCCATCTTCTTTAACAATAAAAAGAGATCATCATTCTGGACCATGTGTACCAGGTATACAGAGACTATTTGTTGATGTAGAAGGAAACTTATATCCTTGTGAACGAGTGAGCGAAGCGTCAAAGGCAGTAAGAATGGGACATATAGATACAGGTTTTGATATTGATAAAGCTAGAGCTTTATTGAATATTGGAAAATTAACTGAAAAAGAATGCAAGCAATGTTGGGCATTTAGGTTTTGTTCTGCTTGTGCAGTTCAAGCAGATAATTTGGAAGAACTGTCTGCTGAAAAAAAGTTACAAAACTGTGCATTAATTCGTGGTCACATAGATAACATGATGAGAGATTATTGTGTTATGAGAGATTTAGGATGTAATTTTGATAAGGAAAAATTGTTTGTTTAGAGAAGGAGATATTATGAAAAGGAAAGCTATAATTTTCCCTTATAATGCAGAATGTGCTTCTCTTGTACGAAATAGAGAGTTGTTGTTAAACCATGAAATTGTGGCTTGCGTGTCTCCAATTGGTTATGGATTACAAGGAAAAGATGCTGCATATGCATATGGAGGAGAAAATACAGGGATTGTTATCTCAGATAAGAAAATAAGTGAAATAAATTTTGATGATTTGTTAGTATGTGAGTCATCTAGTGATTTTGATACATTTATAATGCCACAAGTAAAACTTGCAGCAGAATGTGGGAAAAATGTTATTTTTTTATATAATATTTCTCAGCAACAGAAGAAAGAAGCAGAAGAAACGTGTAAAAAAAAGAACGTAAAATGTGTTGTTCTTACAAATCGGAGAATGGATACAGATAAATTATTTGAGCATGAAATTATACCATTATCCGTTCCAGTGGTCTTTGTAGCCAGTGTTATTGAAAATACTAATAAATTTGATGTGCAATTAGGGCTGAGAAAATTTCTGCAGGAAGAAGGATATAAAGTTAGCCAGATTGGAACAAAAGAATATTGTGAGTTATTTGGTTTTCATGCAATACCTGAATTTATGTACGCAAATCAATTGAGTGAAGCTGACAAGATTGTATGGTTCAATCGAATTTGTAAAAGCATTGAACTACAGGAAAAGCCCGATATTTTTATTATTGGTGTGCCGGGAGCCACAATGGTATTCAATGAAACAATTACAAATAATTTTGGCATAACTGCCTTTGAGATTGCAAATGCCGTTAGACCAGATACAGCTATCATGTGTGTTCCATATGAAGGTTATGATTCCGGTTTCCTTAAAATGATACAGACATCATCAAAATATAAGTTAGATATGCAGGTTGATTGCTTTAACATGGCAAACAAACATTTTGATGTAGCAAGGAGCAAAGAAGAAAAGAAATTGTCTTTTATAACAACAGGTGCAGACTTGGTGGATAAAAGGATAGAGGATTTAAAGAGAGATACTGAAATCCCAATTTACAACTCGTTGAACGTTACAAGTGCTTTAGAGATGTATAGTTATATTGTAAATAAACTGAGTGAAAGTGATTTTGGAACTGTAAGTTAAGAAGGGAGGAGAAGAATGTGGATGCTGAAAATATAAGGGCTAAAGTCAAAAAAGTTTTTTTTGATTTATTTCAGAAAGATGAAAGCAAGATTCAGGATAGTTATTGCACTGATAATTTCTTTGGTAGTAAAATGGGATTATTGCCGGGAGATGTAGTTGCTTATTTGTATGCTGTTGAGAAAGAATTTAATTTGCAGATTCCGTCCTCATATATACAAGAGGGGAAATTTAATACACTAGATAATGTCACAAACATTATTTGTGAGGTACTTCAAAAGAAAGATGATTAAGGAGTTTTAAGACTAAAACGGAATCTGTTATTTTATAGTCAATAGTATGTAATAAGGGCGTTTATCTTCTATCAAAAAGTAGGTTGATTGAGATTTATGTCCTTTTATTTGTAGAGGTGCGGTATGAGTCTTGAAATTCAAATTGCTGTAATAGATAGCGGATTAAATGAAAAGCTATTGGATAGGAAAAAAATTAGAAATCGGTTTGAAGTGGATGAAAATAATGATTTTATTGAAGAACGCTCGATGTCGAAAGCTAGTGATTTTCTTCATGGTACAATATGTGCTATAATAATAGAAAAGTATTGTCCTGATGCTGTGTTTAACAGTATTCGCATTCTTAATCAGAACGGAACAGGTGGGGTTGAAAAGCTAGAGCCTGCTTTAGAATGGTGTTGCAAAAATAATATAAAAATTGTCAATCTTAGTTTGGGGACTACACATTTTAAAGAAAAAGATATTTTAAAAAAACTAATTAATAGGTATACATATAAAGGACTGGTATTTGTTGCGGCTATATCGAATATAGGATATTTTACTTTCCCGGCAAGTTTTACTAATGTTATAGGTGTTGCAAATGTGGAAAGTCCTCTATCCTATTCCAAAGATTATATACATTTAGGGATAGATACAGTTACAATTTCAGAACATATAATTATGTTAGAAAATAAGGAACACAAAACTTCACCGAGTAACAGCTATGCAGCTCCTTATATATGTGCATTGATTGCAAATAAACTAAGCAATGACAAAACTCTCGATATAGTAAAATTAAAGAGATATGCTAAAGAGCAAAGCCATATTGAAATGACAGTGGATAGTTATGAGCCGGACTGGATTTACAGGGCGTATATATCGGGCAGAGGAACTATGAGCAGGGCAGAGTATTATTTTGAAACAGTTACAGGGGTGTATGATGAAATACAGGGGAAAATAGATACTGTAATAGCTTATTCTATGGCAGAATTAGAAAATTTGGATATAAGGAATAAGAACTTAATATATCTTGGTCATGAGGATATTCATAATATAGATGTTCAGGGGTTCATTTGGAGCAAGGAAACAAGGCAACGGCAAATTAAGCATAATCATTATCAGGGAAATGGTCTTGAAGTTCCGGTAGTGATACTGGCAGTGGAAGATGTAATAGACAAGTTCTATATACTCACAGAACTAAAGAGGGCATTTGCTAATGGTGGTTATAACGCATATACAATAGGAATGGAGCCGGAGTGTGTATTATATGCATTAGAATATATGCCGGAGCCAGTATCAGATATTGATGCTTGGAAAAATTTTATAGAGAGCCAGACTTTTTATAAACAGAGTGATTTGGTCATATGGTGCATTCCGGTGGAAGAACAGGATAAATATTTGAAAGTATATCCTGATTGTGATGTACAGATCAGTCTTTGCAATGAGGGAGATATAAATATTGTCCGGTTTTCTTTTGAAGGAGAAAAGATTGAGAAAAAAATATCTGGACTGATTGACAGAAAAGATGTTGAGAAAATATATCATATTATAGAAGCGAAACTGACGGAGGAAGAAGATGGATAACAAAGAGGCTGTAAAAAGATTACTTCTGTTACTAGGCAGATACAAAAAAACAATAGTTGTAATTGTCGGTTGTTTGCTTGTTTCTACCGGGTTAAATCTATGCGTTCCGCTGATCAGCAGGCGAATCATGGACGATGGCTTTATTGGCGGAAATAAGAAATTATTGATAGAGCTGGTCTTGGTGTCTATGGTAATCTACACTATAAATTCCCTCATAGATATAGTCAAGGAAAAGAAACGTGTAGATATTTCAGCAAAGATACAATATTTTCTTTCGGAACAGTCTTTTTCACATCTTATGAAGCTGCGGGTAAACTATTTCAATAACACAAACTATGCGGAGACTTTGAATAATATCAACACGGATATTAACCAGATGACATCTATTGCTGACAGCAGTGTTTTTTTCGTAATTACGCAGGCGTTTAGCATGACAGGCGGCATAATAGGTTTATTCATAATAGATTTCAGAATGACGGTACTGGTTCTTCTGTTTATACCTATTAAGTGTGTGGTAATGAAATACTTTGCAAAAAAGCAAAAACAGATTATGGACGAGTTCATAAAAAGGAATCAGGAGTACGCAAAATGGTTTGGAGATACTGTTGGAGGGGTACGAGAAGTCAAGCTGTTTAATATCTTGGATAAAAAGCATGAGGAGTTTGTACTTAACCAGAACAATATTATAGAGAAACAAAAGCAGATGAATATGTTAGGGCAGTGGAATACGATAATAGATAGTATCATGGTACAGTTTCTTTCTACATTGTTATATATACTGGGCGCAAATTTAGTGTTTGATATGAAACTTTCAGTAGGTAGTGTGTTCGCTTTCATTACATATAGTGCTTATGTTACCGGACCGATTTCTGCAATCCTAAATATAGGATACCTGTTATCAGGGATTATTCCGTCAACAAAAAGATATTATACGTTTATGGAATTGGAAGAAGAAACGGATAATGGAAAGAAAACGGATCTATGTCCAAATGATTTGAGATTGCAGAAGGTTTCTTTTGTGTATGAAAGGGATAAGTGCATTTTGAAGAATATTGATATATTATTTGCAAAATCCAGCAAGACAGCTATAATTGGGCGCAATGGTTCGGGAAAGACGACAATCATCAATCTTCTTACGAGAATGTATGAGCCGACAAGTGGTGAAATACTGTTGGGAGCAGAAAATATTTCAGAGCTGCCATTGCCAGAATACCGAAATATGGTATCAGTTGTGAGCCAACAAATCTATTTATTCAATGACACAATAAGGAATAATATCTGTCTGGATAAACAAATAGATGATACGGTGATAGAAGCTGCCTGCAAGGACAGCGGACTTGAAGATTTTATAAAAGAGGTTTCCTTAGATCATGTGGTAGGACAGAATGGGGCAATGCTCTCCGGCGGGCAAAAGCAGAAAATAGCCCTTGCAAGGGCATTGGTGCATGACAAGCCGATTATTATATTTGATGAAGCTACTTCAAACACAGATGCTTATTCAGAACAGCAGATAAACGGACTGCTTGATACTCGGCTAAAAGACAAAACAGTGATAGTGATAACACATAAGAAAGAGGTATTGAGCAAAGTGGATCAGATCGTTGTACTGAAGGAGGGAGTGGTTGCAGATTTAGGGAGATATGATGATTTGGTAGGGAAAAGTGATGAACTAAATGTTATGTTGGAAAAAGCAGAATAAATATAAGAAAATCTTTTCAGAGTAGCAAGTCTTTTTTGCTTTTGGGACAAAAAGTATTATTTCTGGCAGAAAATGTGAAATATTATTAGATGCTTGTCGATAAAAAAGAAAAATAGAGAGAATTTGCATCATGCAGGTTAATTCTAATTATTCTATGTATGGTGTGCCGTATGAAACTTAAATAGGATAATATTCCTCCATATTAGTGCGGAATATGCTGTACATGAAAGTTAAAATCCCAAAGATGCAGAGATGTATATTATCAACAATTATACATTTCTGCATCTTTTTATTTTGAGCATTCCAATAGTAATACGCTAAATCTTAAATAACTGTATATGAGGAAAATATGATATGATTATATTCAAATATGAAATTACAGGATCAGAGGTATACACAGTATGTACAGAGACACTATATTTCAATATGTAAAAAAACAATATGGAACAATTCCAGAATATCTGTGGAATGATTTACCAGATAGTGCAATACTTCGTAATGACAATGGAAAATGGTATGCAGTATTTATGAATTTGGAAGGCTTTAAAATCGGATTGGATACAAAAGATAGGGTTGATATTATGGTTGTAAAATGTAAGCCGGATATGATAAGTGTTATGACACACATGAAAGGCTTCCTGCCGGGATATCACATGGATAAAAGTAATTGGATCACAATTCTTCTGGATGGGACAGTCCAGGAGGCAAAGATATTAGATTTTCTTGATATGAGTTATGATTTGACGGATGGGCGAATCGAGGAAAGTATTGAATGATATTTAAAAACGATAAAATCCTCTTGTGAAGAAAGTTGCATAAAAGCTAAGTATATTTTCAATAAAGTTGTGAAGTTTATTTTTCATGGAAGTTTATCTTCTTTCGTTTTCCTATGGCTATTACCATAATGTTCTGCAAGATCTGTTTGTGGGACAACTGCATATTACATAGGGTAAAATCTGTGTGTGAAAAAGTTTGCATAAAAGCTAAGTAAGTTTTCAATAAAGTTGTGGAATTTGTTTCTCATGGAAGTTCATCTCCTTTCTGTTTACGCTGTCATTATAAAACACGAAGGGGGATATTACTTGCCAAAATAAAAAAATAAATAGACAAAAATTGCAACGGGCAGAAAGTGTGTAAATATTCTCTGTCCGTTGCAGTTTCTTATATATTTTTGCTATACCGATTGCTAATAATATTGCAACAGCGGATTTTATGATTCATTCCACGCTTATGAATGAACAGTATTCACATCAGATTGAAAATTTTAAAAACACTGTGGATGTCAGAGTAAAAGAAATGCAGTGATGGATATGATAAATAGCCAAAAAACGTCCGCTAATAGGATTTACAACAGAATATAAAGCAGATAAAGACGAATGGTATCAGATGTGCCATTCGTTTTTTTAATAAAAGCACAAATTAACCTACTTACGAGCATAAAATGATGTGCGTTGGGTTGTTTTCTGGACTATGAGAATCAAAGTCCCATTGATATGATTAACATGGAAAAGAGGTGCAAAATCTTGGACACAGGAAGAAAAGATGCCAATATACAGATAGGAAAGAGACTAAGAGAGGCAAGACTGAATATGAACCTCGAAAAGTCAGAAATTGCGGATGTATTGGATGTTACAGTAGAACATTATCGAAAGCTTGAGGCGGGTATAACGGGAATATCTGTAGATAAAGTGTTGACACTCTATCATAAATATGGAATTGATCCTACATATCTGATAACAGGTGAGAGCAGTATGAAAGATTTTAATCTGGATTACTATGTTGCGAACAGCACAAAGGAGCAGAGAAATGATTTTTTTGACCGTGTGCTGGCTTATTTATCTAAGTTGATTAGATAAATTGAAGTGCTTCCTACTTCCAAGCCCGAAAAGGAGGAAGTGTTATGCTTAATATTGCGGTCTGTGATGACAGCAGAACAGATGTAGAAATGCTGGAAAGTGCTTTTGATAAGTTAGCGCAGTACCAGTTTTCTTATGAAGTGTATTTTACAGCGAAGGAGTTGCTGAAGCATGTTATAGATGATGGGGAAATGTATCATCTGTATATATTTGACATTGAAATGCCGGAGATGAATGGTTTGCAGCTTGCAAAAGAAATCCGGAAAATAGATGCCAAAGCATTGTTTGTATTCCTGACTGGATATACGCAGTATGTTATGGATGTTTTTGAGGTTATTACCTTTGACTATATTTCTAAACCGATTACAGTGGAAAAGCTGGAGTCCGTCCTTTTAAAAGCCATGCAGTATCTTCATATGATAAAGCGTGACTTTGTCTTTCAGTTCCGAAAAAATCAGTTTCGTATTAGCTGCGATGATATTGTGTATTTTGAGAAGAAAGGTCGTCAGGCAGTGATACATACGATCTCAGAAAATTTCAAGGCAAATATGACAACTGAAGAAATATGGAAACAGCTTGATGATAAGGTCTTTGCCCATATTCATGTATCATATATCATCAATCTTGGGCATATCAGGGCGATTGAGGGAGATGAAGTAGTGATGGACAATGAAGAAAGACTTCTGATTGCCCGTTCCCATAAGCAGAATTTAAAAGAAAAACATATGGAGTTTGTAAGGAGGATGGTTTAAGGATGGAATATGTGATACGCTTTGCCATCAGCCTGTTTGATCTGGCAGTGTTTATGTATTATTTTCATTCCAATAAGAAAATGAAACCAGTATCAAAGGTATGGATATGGGCTGGATTTACCATTGCTGCAATTATATGGACATTTATCAGCAACATAAAAAATCCGTATCTGAATCTTGCGACTCTTTTGATTGTGCTTATACTGTTATCATTTTATTATGAATCAGGAATGTGGACGAGAATTATAAATATTGTGACATTCATGGGTATTGGAATGCTGTTTGAACCTGTAGCCTTGCTGTTACTCCATGCGATGAATTTTCATGTGGGCGAAAGTTATAAATATTATTTTGTAATGGTAATATGCAGCTTTGTTCGTGGAAATGTGATGTATATTCTGTCAAAATTGATTTCAAAGAAAGGGATGCAGATTGCCGACTTTCCAAGAGAAATTTTGGGTGTGCTGGTTATGGTATTTACCTTTACGGTGTTGAATTGTTGCTTTGTTATTCTTTTGTCATTGGAAGCTGGCAGTGAAAAAAGCCTGCTTATGTGTGCCAGTATTGTAATTTCCATTGTCCTGACAGATTATTTTATGCTGTATATGATGGAACGTTTTAATTATCTTGTGCAAAAACAGTATGAGGATGCAATGTACAGGGAAGAAATGCACTATAAAGACATCTATTATGAAGAAGCAGAAAAACAGAATAAGGAAGTGCAGAAGTTAAAGCACGATATGAAACATAAATTGCATGAACTGTATCATCTGGTGGAAAATAGTGATGGGCAGGAACTTTCAGAGAAAATCGGTGCGATGTGCATGGAATTTGAGCAGATAGATGAAAAGCAGTATTCTGATAATCCAATCGTAGATTCTGTGCTCCGCATTAAATTTGGCAGGGCAAAGGCAAGGGGAATAAAAGTAGAAACATCTATTCGTATTCCAAAGCAGATGCAGCTTGATCACGGGGATATAGGTGTATTGTATGGAAATCTTGTGGATAATGCGGTAGAAGCCTGCAGCAAGGTGCCGGAGGGACAGCGTTTTGTAAAGATTGAAAATAAGTACCAGTCCGGGATTTTGCTTCTTATAATAACAAACAGCAAAACAGGAAAGAAAAATAAAAGCCTGAAAACAACCAAGAAAGATAATATCAGACATGGGCATGGTGTTCAGAGTGTTCGTAAAGTGGTAGAAAAATACAATGGAACGGTCAGTTTTACAGATAAAGGGGATATATTTGAGGTTTCTGCAATGCTCTATGGAATTGAAGTGAAGGAATAAATGCAAAGCGTTACACTTAAATGTCAATCTGTTACACTTTGACGGATTTTCCTGTAAAGTATGATATAGTGCATTCATCAAATGAAAAGGAGGACATACATATATGTCAAAATTAAGAAGATTGATGAACCGACTCAGTCATGGAGCATTAAGCAGCGTGGCAGCACTTGCCCTTACGGTAACTGCAACAAATATGAACCGTTGCTGCTGGTTTATTTTCGGACAGGACAAGTTACCGGATAATGCGAAAAAACTTAGAAAATTTTAAGGTGGTAACAGGGTATGATTGCTAAATTTGCAAAGAAGATAAATGAAATATTGATACAAAAGGGGATTGTGCAAAAAGAGGATGCAGAACTGTACCAATATGGGATAGAAAATGGCATTGTTGTTGCAGGAAACCTTTTGGCTTCTGGAATATTTGGCATTGTGACGGGGAGACCGGGACTTGTTCTGGTCTTCCTGTTATTTTATGCCTCGTTGAGAAGCTATAGTGGGGGCAGCCACTGTAAGAGTAGAATCGGCTGTTTTTTGATATCAATGGCAATTTTATTTATTCCGGTTTATACATATGAGCCTGTAATGAAAAATGTTCCTAATGCCGTGATTTTATTGATCGGAGTTCTTGCCGTGGTAATTATTATTGTCCTTGCCCCAGTGGAAAGTATCAATAAACCGCTTGATGAGGAAGAAAGAAGGTATTATGCAAGGGTAACACATTGCATAACGGCATTGCAGGTATGTGTTCTTATCATTTTGTTTTGTCTGGATCTGCAAGATTATTTTTATGCTGGGTATGTAAGTATAGTCCTGGTAGCAGTATTTATGGTTATGGGAAAGATTGCAGTGAAACGATATGTGCAATAGAAAATCCTCTTAAAATGATATATTAAATTTGTGACTGCTTTTACATAAGATTGGCTAAGATGGGGAGACCTCAATAGTTTTTTGAAATTCCCGTGTGAGGGGGAAAGTTGATTACAAACAGAATAAATTACAGCAGTGAAAGTGACGATACAAATGCAGGAAGAGCAGAAATGTTCTTCCTGTTTTTTAACAGAACTTCAGCAGCTGGCGGGGAAAGGAGACAGTATGGCAAAGTTCTTAAATTATGAGGACCGGCTGGAGATAGAAAGCGGACTAAAGGAGCACATGACTTTCACAGAGCTTGGAGAGAAACTGGGAAGGGACAGGACTACCATCACAAAGGAGATCAGGAACTATTCCATCGAACAGGACACCGGTTATGGAAGTTACCCGCATAATACCTGCAAGTACAGAAAAGCATGTAAGAGGAAAAAAGTATGTGGGACAAATGACTGCAGGCATCCACTGGTAGCTGTCTGTAAACAGTGTGAACTCATATGCAACCGTTACTGCGAGCATTATGAAGAAGAAATATGTACCCATCGCTTTAAACCGCCATATGTATGCAACGGATGCAGTGAAGTAAAGAAGTGTACGCTGACAAAAACTGTTTACGATGCTCTGGGAGCCCAGAGGCGGGCAACGGATAAGATATCGGAATCCCGAAGCGGGATCCTTGCTACGGAAGGGGAAATCGCCAGACTCAATGAAATCCTGGTGCCGTTGGTAAAACAGGGGCAGTCTATCCATCAGATCTACCTGACACATAAGGATGAACTGATGTGCAGTGAAAAGACCCTCTACAACTACGTGGATGGATGCCTGTTTGATATCAGGAACATAGACCTGCCAAGAAAGGTAAAGTACCGTCCGAGATATAAAAAACCGGAGCTGAAAGTAGACCGTGGATGCCGTGTGGGAAGGAATTATCATGATTACGAAGTATATATGGAACAGCATCCGGACACAGCAGTGGTGCAGATGGATTCCGTGATCGGCAGCAAGGGAGGGAAAGTCCTGCTGACGATATATTTTGTAAATGTGTCACTGATGCTGGGGTTCCTGCGGGAAGCGAACACCTCAAAGTCAGTGATAGATATTTATGATGAACTGTACCACCGGCTGGGAGGGCAGGATTTTAGGAAGCTGTTTCCGGTCATCCTGACGGATAACGGAAGTGAGTTTTCCAATCCCAAGTGTATAGAGAACGGACCGGATGGAAAAGGATTTCAAAGGACGAGGATCTATTACTGCAATCCAAGTGCGCCGTACCAGAAAGCAGAGATCGAGGTGGGACATGAATTTATACGCAGGATCCTGCCGAAAGGAAGAAGCTTTGATGAACTGACGCAGGCAGACGTAGAGCTGATGATGAACCATATCAATTCCTACCGGAGAAAGAAACTGAACGGAAAAAGTCCGTATGAAGCGTTCAGCTTTTATTATGGAGAAGACCTGGCGGAGAGGCTTAGATGCCACGAGGTTGCAGCCAAAGACATCAACCTCACCGCAAGACTTCTCAAAAAGTAACCAGAAGACAGAATAAAGCACAGACCGCCGGCTGAAATAGGAACAGCAGAAGACGTGAATTATGGCTTGCAAAATTTGTAAGCCAAAACTGACGTCCGGTTTTTGTGCAAAAAAATACTCTGCCATAAGGTGATTATATCATAAAAGCAAGGGAAAAAACGGGAAAGTCATTACAAAAGTGGAAAGTCGGGTACAAAATTTGCAGGTCGCTTTCAAAATGTGAAACTCGTTTACAAAACGGGAATCTCGGATGACTATTGAACTTAAATTTATCCTTTTTTATATTATTGCTACCAAAAATGTGTGAAAAGTGTCTTTTCATACATTTTTTTTGCATTCCTTATCTCGCTGTACTATAATAGGGTATAAAAATTATTTCTAAATTGAAGTGTATAATAATGCGTATAGCCATTTGTGATGATGACCCACTAATTTCCGAAAAGTTAAACAAATATATCAACAACTATTTTGAACACATCCATATAAAAAGTCCGGAAATAATTTGTTTCTCCAACGGTGAAGACTTATTGTTCAATAGTGAAAATATAGATATCGTATTCCTAGATATCGAAATGCCCGGCATGAATGGTATCTATGTCGGAAAAGAGCTGAAAAGAAAAAATAGAAATGTTATTATTTTTATTGTAACTTCCTATGCAGAGTATCTGGATGAAGCAATGCGATTTCATGTTTTCCGATATTTATCAAAACCATTAGATAAGCAGCGCCTTTTCCGCAATATGAAGGATGCACTGCTTTTATACAACTCCATAACTTATAAAATACCTATAGAAACCAAACAGGGCGTATATACGCTTCCAGCTTCCGCTATTATAGCAGTTGAAGCTTCCGGCAAAAAAGTAATCGTGCACACTACGCAGCGCAATTTTGAATCAATACACAATATGCAATATTGGAACGAACTTCTACCAGCAAATAGATTTTTTCAATCACACCGTAGTTTTATCATTAATTTTGAATACGTTACAGATTTCGATCATACACTGATTCATCTTGCTAATGGTAAACTTAGTGCCTACCTGACACGGCGAAAATACAGTGCCTTTAAAGAAGCATACCATCTCTATTTGGAAAGTACGAGGTAAGAACTTTGGAATTAGTTATCTTCTATTTTTTATGTTTTATTATTGAAGCAGTAATTCTCCAACAATATGCAACCAGTCTTTTTGAGCCTAAACATTCGCTCAAAAGCACTCTATGCGTACTAGGTATCCTGTATATTATTTTGTTCACATTTTCATTATTGAATATGAAATGGTTGAATATTGGACTATATCTGCTTTTTAATTTTATTTTCTTGATTACACAATACCAACTGAAGTTTCACATGGCATTTTTTCATTCTGCTCTAATCACTGCCGTAATGAGCATGTGCGAATTGTTAATATATAATCTGGTAGAAAGGTTTACCCCTCACTTCTTTTCAGAAGTAGAACAGGTAAACAATATGATTGTTTTTATTATATTCAGCAAATTATTATTTTTTACCATCATATATATAATTTCACATATATTAAAACAGCAGAAGAAAAACGAACAGCGATTTGACAATTCCATTCTCTTTTTACTGTTTATCCCGATAACGACCATATTTATTATGCTTATATTTGTAAGTATCAGCGACCATTATACACTGTCACCCGTTTTAAATTGGATGATATCCCTAGGTGCCGGACTATTATTGATTTCTAACTTGTTCGTATTTGGAATTAATCAATATACCCAAAAGAAGAATCAGGAATATACAGAAGTTCAGTTACAACTTCAGAAAGAGTCCAATTTTACTGAATATTACAAAATGATTCTTGCACAGAGCGAAAACCAAAGCATACTAATCCACGATATTAAAAAACATCTGCAGTCAATAGATTTACTAAACGAGCAAAATGAAAGAGAAAAAATCCGGGCATATATCCAGCAACTGTTGCTTTCTTCTGACTTAAAAGAAGTGTCTCGCATCTGTGACCATGAAATGCTAAATGCCATTCTTTCACGCTACAAGAGACAATGTGATGATAAAAATATTTCTTTTATAGCCGATATCAGAAGCGGAACAAATAATTTCCTTACCGACAACGATTTAACCGCTTTGTATTGCAATTTGCTGGAGAATGCGATAGAAGCTACAAATAATGTACAAAATCCTTACATTGAAATAAGTGCCACCAAAAGAGAAAATACGCCTTTTATCGTAATTACTGTTATTAACTCCTGTCTGGTAAACCCATTTTCCAGTGAAAGCGAGGAAAAACTGATTTCGAACAAACCTGATAAAAAACAGCATGGATTTGGAATCAAAAGCATCAAAAAAATTGTTAAAAAGCATCATGGAAATATGCAGATGTATTATAATGAAGATACCTTAACCTTCCACACAATCATTACACTTAAAGAAATAACTATGAATTAATTTCAGGGATTATTAAATAGAATCGAGTAGGAGGCGGTGACTAACCGCCGTCCTCTCACAGCACCGTACGTACC
>OGPF01000961.1_pt1 | contig 14834 bp, 26 predicted proteins | sample 1552871 | NCBI WGS metagenome assembly OGPF01 (sample SAMEA2580276, study PRJEB22360) | human gut metagenome | biome: human gut; feature: human-associated habitat; material: faeces | place: Denmark | collected 2008/2010
AGCAAATGGAAAATATGGGGGCGATTCTTGTCCCTGTACCACTTCCATTTGGCGATTACTGTAAGATTACGGATGAGATTCAATCTATTATTGACAGCAAAAAGAAAGTATGTAAAAAGGATCTGGAAGCAGTTATTCCATTATCTATAGATACAAAAAAAGACCTTCAAGAGTTATATGGAAATGTATGTGCTCAACATGAGAGGTTTAAAAGAGAGCTGTTAAAGCCTATTAACAATCAATCAAAGCTAGTCATTCTTTGTGAACACGGCGAGGATGTAAAGTGCCTTGAAGATGTGTATTTTTTTTACCAGCCAGAAATGGAACGGTTTCGTTGGAGAACAAAAAACATCAATGGGAGAGAAATACGAATGAAAGAAAAATATATTCAGAAAGAAATCAAAGGAGTTTCTCTGTTTCGCTCCCTTTGCACTATCAGAGACCGTTATAACGTCCAGTTTGAATTCTGTACAAAAGAAGAGACCGGACGGCGAATCGTGGAGTTGTTGACATGACGAAAGAAGAAATTAAACAGCAGAACAGTATGAGAGATGTTCTGAATAGATACGGCATGGTTCCAAACAGAGCCGGATTTATACAGTGCCCTTTTCATAACGGTGATCGTACTGCGTCCATGAAAATCTATAAAGACAGCTATTATTGTTTCGGCTGTGGTGCAACAGGTGACATATTTACATTCGTTCAGAACATGGATAATTGCGATTTTAAGACAGCTTTTACCATACTTGGAGGAACTTACCAGAAACCAAACTTCTCTTCCAGAATGGCAATATACCGACATCAGAAGCAGATGGAAATGCGGCAGAAGGAAGAACAGAAGAAAAAGGTTGAGCTGCAAGAATGCTTGTCTGACATAGATTTCTACAGGGCTATCCTTGGCAGAGTGAAACCATTATCTGACGGATGGTGTGAAGCGTGGAATAGGTTGCAACTTGCGCTATATCACCATGGATTCATAACAGGACTGGAAGAAGGTGATTAAGAGTGGAAATGATAAACAAGCTCACGAAGGATTCCATTCTGGACGAAGAAGTGTTTGACGAGATATTCAGTCAGGAAGACGAGATATACAAGGCGCGTCTTACGCTGACTCTTCTGGATAGAGCCAAGGAGCTTGGCGTAAAGAAAAAATTCGAAGATTTGCTGAAGGCTTACACAAAAGTGCAGAAGCAGATGATCGAAAAAGAGAAAAACAATAGAACAGTGTCTATGCTGGACCAGTGGACTAACTTCTCTGATTGTGAATATGACAGAATGAAGTGTCTTAACTGGGTGGCGGATGATGATGGAATCAGAATATCAAATACTAATCCAGGATCACCGGATATTATAGCTTGCTATCATCCTATTCTTCCGATTGAACGAATGAAGAATCTGGAGACCGGAGAAGAACAAATAAAGCTAATCTATAAGAGGAACAATAAATGGTCCGAGGTTATTGTACCGAAAACTATGGTTGCATCATCTACTAAAATCGTTGGCTTGTCTGCGCTTGGGATTTCAGTAACTTCAGAAAATGCGAAGTTTCTTGTGCGGTATCTGTCAGACGTTGAGAATGCAAATGACGACTATATCAATATTCAGTATTCTTCCAGTAAAATTGGTTGGATCAGGGATTATTTCTTGCCTTATGACAAGGATATTGTATTCGATGGAGATATGAGGTTCCGGCAGCTGTATGAAAGTATCAGCGTAGGTGGCAGCAGAACAGAATGGTATGAACACGTGAAGAAGGTTCGTGCCACTGGAAGAATAGAGCCGAAAATCATGCTAGCTGCAAGTTTCGCTAGTATTCTGATCAAACTGGTCGGTGCCCTTCCATTTTTTGTGGACCTCTGGGGAGAAACTGAGGGTGGCAAGACTGTGACGCTTATGTTGGGGGCTTCCGTTTGGGCGAATCCAGGCGAATCTAGGTATATAGGAGATTTCAAAACAACAGATGTGGCTCTGGAAGCAAAATCCGATATGCTCAACAATCTTCCACTAATTTTGGATGATACTTCCAAGGCATCCGCCAAGATCAGGGATAACTTTGAAAGAATTGTATACGATTTATGCTCAGGAAAAGGAAAGAGCCGTTCTAATAAGGAATTGGGCGTGAACCGGGAGAATCGCTGGCAGAACTGCATTCTGACCAACGGTGAGCGTCCGCTTGCAGGATATGTCAGCCAAGGTGGAGCTATCAACCGAATTATTGAGGTCGAGTGTTCTGAAAAGATATTTGATGATCCACAGCTTACCGCAGATACCCTTAAAAAGAACTACGGATATGCAGGAATCGACTTTGTGAACGCAGTCAAGGAAATGTCCATTGATGATATAAAAGCCCTGCAAAAGCACTACCAGGGGCTTATACAGGACGATGATAAGATGCAAAAGCAGAGCATTTCAATGAGCATTATTCTTGCAGCAGATAAGATTGCAACAGACCAGCTGTTCCATGATGGTCAGTACATTGACATTGAAACTGCAAAGGGTCTTCTGACGGAGAAAGAAATGGTGTCTGAAAATGAACGTGCTTACTGGTTCGTGGTTGACAAGATTGCTATGAACGGAATTAAGTTCGATGATAACCCAGATATCAAAACAGAAAGATGGGGAATTATTGACAATGATCCGGTAGAGAAGACATCAACCGCAATAATTTATAGCGCAGCGTTTGATGATCTGTGCAAAATTGGAAGATTCTCCAGAAAGGCATTCTTGTCATGGGCTGTTAAGAAGGGGCTTGTGGAAACCGACAGCAGAGGTTATCCGACCAAGGCGAAGAAACTGGATGGAATTGTCACTAAATGCGTGTTCTTGAAAATTGTAGACGAAATTCCAAAAGGATTCGTGAATTGCAATGATAATTTTGAGATTACGGACGATATTGTGTTTGATTGATAAACAATTCGTCCAAAAGGTAACCGGGTAACCTAGGTAACCTTTGATTCTGCATATATATATATGAGTATTTATATGTGCATATTGAGTATAAAAGTTTCCCTATATGAGAAAGTCAGGGTTACTCGGTTACTCGGTTACCTACCTGTAAAATCAATGGTTTACACGAATTAGTACGGTTACATCTCGGTTACTGTGGGTTACTTATATTATACACCTATTATATATATAATATAAATAATTTTTAAAAATTAATAGAGCGTATACAGTGTACAGTATATTGTATACAAAAAGGATGTGAGGAATTGAAAGTAGAAGCTAAGGATATTCCAATTATACAAAGGTTTATGACAGAATTCTGGAAAGTTATAAAGGAATTCTATCAGGTGGAGCTTACGGACGAGTATTCTAAACAGGCTTGTGACAAATGTATGGATCTAGGAGAGTTGGCAGGAACATGTCCTGATCAAAATGATAAAAGGTTTATGTTGGACTGCATAAATGCTTATTATAAACTTCTTGATTCTAAACAGAAGGGACTGATAAAGAATGTACAACACGAAGAATAGATACGAACAAGGACAGGCTCTCAGAAAAGAAATCTATATGTATATCGTCAGTTATATCAAACTGGTTGGATATGCGCCGTCAATTACAGAGATTTCTGAAAGGGTGGATGCCGGGAGAACTACGGTCTGGAAACATGTCAATCAGTTGATTGATGATGACCTGCTCAAAACGAACCACCCCAGCACTGACAGAGCATATACTCCGGTTGGGTACGGAATAAGAAAGATAAGCAAGGAGATAAAATGAAACTTTATGACATTGTTACAGCAGATGGTACATTCGTCGACAGTATGAGCAGAATAGAAATTTTGGAACGGTTCGGGATTTCTAAAGGCGTCTTTCAAAGATATCTGGATAATGGCGACCTGTTAGAAGGGAAATATCAGATAAATGATTATGACTGTGACATAAAAACAAGGAAATGTAAGGACAGGGAATTATTCTTACAGTTTGACATTCTGACTCAGAAGATAAGGAGGGCTGTTGGATGGGAAGCCTAAAAATCAAGCAGAAAAAGAAAGCATTCATTCCATATACAAATAAACAATCTCATATGTTTGCACAGTCTATCCAGAACTGCCAGAAAGAGTTAAAAGAGATGGAACTGAAAGCCTTTGATGATGGGTTCGAGGATGGAAAGAACTGGTCTGACGTGCTGAATTTTGTGATCTTGTTTTATGTAATGCACGAATTGCATGGATGGGGATGGAAACGTTACATGAAGTCAGTAAAAAGAATTAATAACTACATCAATGATATTAATTCTGGAAAAACATCATTGTCTGAAATGGTTGATAATCTGGAAAAGAAGCATCACATTCAGATTTGTGATGATTATAAGGAGTTAATTAAGAGATATGGAGCGTAAAGCTGCGCTGGTGATTTATTTGCAGAATAACGGACAGGTAGCATTTGGATAAATTAATCATGGAGGACTGCACAATAGCGTGTCAGTTGCTTACATGAGAAAGTGAGGATGGAAATGAAAAATAATAATTACACTTCATTTTTCAAAACGAAACCAAAGAAAGTAGAGAGATACATTCGTTGCAGAAAATGTGGTGGAAACATGGAATGGAGCAGGGACTTTCCACCACAAATCAAATGTATGAAGTGCGGATATACGGTATATCCTAAGCCTTATGAGCCAGATTGTGTCAAACTGCCAGAAACATTGGAAGAATATTTTGAATTATGTGAGAAAATAAGGAGGAAAAATGAGCTACTGTGACGGAACCTGTAAGTATTTGAATACAAGAAAGCACAAATGCGAATTGACAGGAGAAAAACTCGCATACATGAAATGGATTCGTGGAATCGAGTATTCAGTGCATGAACACAGAGGATTCTGTGAGAAAGATAAGGAGGGTACAAAATGATAAGTTATACAATAAATCTTCCAAGAGGACTGGAAGTGGATGTTTTTGACCTGCCGGAGGACTTTAAAGAACAGGTTAAGCAGGCATTCAAAGAGTATACATCGGGAACGGCAAAAGCGTATATGTGCGTTGACAAGTTAGGATTTATTGACCGGTGCGTAGAATATCTGAATGGCGATGAGGATTCAGATGATGTTGTAAATTCGTTGGTTGAAGAAGCAATGATTGCTGAATGGAGAAATAACGGCGAAATCATCGATGAAGATGATATATACAGCATTGATTTCATGAAAGATTGCTACAGAAAAGGCAAGGAAGACGCAAGGCTGAACTCTCATTTTGGAACTGACGATCATCACATTTACGATCAGATTCAGAAAGTTCTGGTACAGGTAATTACAATTGTGATGAATTATGAGGATAAGGAGGACGCGAAATGTTAATCAGAAGTCAGAATAAAGAGATATTAGTTAATTTTAATGTATCAGCTGGTATCGAAATTGCAGAAGGGACTACAAAAACAGTTGTAACATCATATATCACTGGATGCAGTTATTTACTCGGAGAATATTCCACCAAAGCAAAAGCCATGAAAGTACTGGATATGATTCAGGGAGCCTATGTAAATGGACATATTGATTATCAAATGCCAGCAGATAGCGAGGTGGTTGTATGAAGTACAGAAAGAAACCAGTTGTAATTGATGCATTTCAACTTAACGAAAGAGGGCTAGTTGGAGAAGAGATATTGTAAATTAGACTGCCTGTACGGTGAAACCGAGTGTTGTGTCTACTGCGATAAGCAAGACGATTGTGAAAATCGGTGTGACATGATGGACAGCTATGAATACGCTGAGGACTGTGAGGATTATGTCGAGGAGGACGAAAATAATGAATGAATATTTTACATTAGTTTTAGGCATTGTAAATGCTGCATACATTGTTGTGAATATAATCAATCAGAAGTGGGATGTTCTGGTGCTTAATGCTATAGTATGTGTGTTATGCATTGCTAATTTTATAGCAAATGATTGAAAAAGCGGAGGAGTGTGAAGAATATGAGACTGATTGATGTGGATGCAATGAATGAAGAGTTATTTTACAAGCAAGTTGGAGGAAAAGACAGTTTAATTACGGCAGAAAGTGCGTTTAAAATGATTGATGCGCAGCCGACCGCCTATGATGTGGAAGCAGTTGTGGAGCAGTTGGACACATATATAACAAAGCTGGTCGGAAGAAATTCCGCGCTATATCAGACAGTTATGCAGATTGTGAAAGGCGGTGGAGTTGAATGAGAGAAGTTCTTTTTAAGGCAAAGAGAGTCAAAAATGGAGAATGGATAGAAGGGAGCTCATAGATCTGGATATTGACAGTGGATATTACTATATCGTTCCGCCGTATAAAGGAGCGAGTACATTGCCAATCGGATTTTTGATAACAGACGGAATGGAATTGGTTATTCCAGAAACCCTCTGCCAGTTCACGGGACTTTGCGACAAGAATGGGAAGAAAATTTGGGAAAATGATATTCTGATGGCACACTTGGACGAATCCTACCCAGAGGATGCGACATATGAAACTGTTGAATGGGGCGTTGCAGGATGGGTAGGACACGAAACTGGTAGCACGGATAAAGAATATCTTAATAAGTTTGATCTGGAACATTATGAAGTAGTTGGAAACATTTTCGACAATAAAGAATTATTACAGGAGGAACACTGATGCAAAGAGAATTTATTTGCGGTGACTGTATGAATTTTCTCCCGGACTTTCCAGATAATTACTTCGATGTGGCAGTTGTAGACCCACCATACGGAATCAAAGAACACGGCGGTAAGAATCGTAGTAAATATGTAAAGCAGAAAAATGGAAGTTCCATTTATGTTCCTGATGGCGGCTATAAGAATTATGGTTGGGATAATAAACCGCCAGATCGAGAGTATTTTAAACAGCTATTCAGAGTATCAAAGAATCAGATTATCTGGGGATGTAATTACTTTGATTACCCAATGGCAGGGGGCTTGATAATCTGGGATAAATGCAATGATGGTTCAGATCAATCAGACGCAGAAGTTGCTTACTGCAGTCTTACAAGAAGGGTTGACATTTTCCGCTATATGTGGAGAGGAATGTTTCAAGGAAAATCAATAATTGAAGGAACAATACAGCAGGGCAACAAAAGGCTGAACGAAAAGCGAATCCACCCAACCCAAAAGCCTGTAAATTTATATCGTTGGATATGTCAGAAATATCTGCAGAAAGGAATGAAGATTCTTGATACCCATGTGGGGAGCGGAAGTTCATTGATTGCCTATGAAGAATGTGGGCTTGAATATGTCGGGGATGAAATTAATGAAGATTATTACGATTCAGCTCAAAAACGGTTGAACGAGTTCAAATCACAATTAACATTATTTGATTTAGGAATGGAGGTGCCGGAATGAGTAAATCAGTATTAGTGATTGATACACCAAAAAGCTGTTACAACTGTCCATTTGGAACTGAATATTACGATATTTATATCTATAAGGGGAATTGTGAATTAGCTGAACATTTAGGAAAAATCATGACGTTGCTAACAGAAGAATACTACGGCTTTGAAAGTAAATCAAGACCTGAATGGTGTCCATTGAAACCACTGCCAAAGAAATTCGATAACGAGAAAGACCGGAAACTTGGAGATTTCGAGCCACTTTTCAAGATTGGTTGGAATGCCTGTTTGAGAGAAATTACAGAAACAAGCGATAAAAACGAGCGATAAAAAACAAGCGATAAGAGGTGGAGGAACATGTGGTTTCTGTGTCAAGAACCGTGTAAAACATTAGATCAGGCACGGAAAAGAGCAATGGAGATTGGACGAGAAAATTTTGATTCGATCCACAAAGAGAGGTACGGTTTATTTTTCGGGAAAACAGTGTATATAGTTCTCTGGTGGAGATGGATTGAGAAAGAAGAAGGTGAAATAAATGATTGATTTAACAGGAAAAAGCGTGTTTGTAAAGACACAGGAAGAATATCTGAGCGTTCTGAAAATGGCAAAGCTTCAGAGATTTACATGGGCGAGAGTAAACCATTTAAACCCTGTCGAAATTCCAATTCCAAACATATTGAATTTTTGCGACAGTAAGATTGTTACTTACAGCTATGCCGAAAAGATATTGTATGAAGCATCTGAAATCGTCGAAGATGAAGAAAAGGTCAAAGATGCAGTAAATCTTGTCAGAACATTTGCTAAAAAACCAGACAGAACAGCATTGACGGAATCATTTATTAAGTCCTTAAAGTTGCTTGCAGATACTGTAGAAAGTCAGATGAAAGAGGTGAAGTAGATGGAGAGATTAACACTTGACGATATGATAAAGGCACTTAAATGCGTTGCCAGCCAGGATACTGTAGGCGATTGCTATGCTGACCACGAAAATTTCATACATATGGATGATGAGCATAAACGCATTGTCTGTGGAACTGGCGAGGATTTAAGAGATCCTATCAGCGACAAGGAAGCGGTTGGTTGCCCGTATTATCAAAATACTTATGGATGTTGTTTTGAAAATGGAGAATTGTATTGGTTGAAAGATGTTGCAGAGCTGTTAGAAGAACTGAAATCTTATAAAGATTTAGAAGAACAGGGTTTGCTTGTGAAATTGCCAGATGATTTAAATAGAGTATTGTATCAAGTAAATTATAGATGGACACAATGCACTGAATACGGTGAGGAAAATAATAAATGTGAAATCTATGATTGTAAATGTGAATGTGATAGCAGGAAAGAATACTATATAGCCGAAATTGATTTGCAATATATTTCGATTGGAAATTATTATGATCGTCTTGGTAAATTTTTATTCCTCACCCGTGAAGAAGCTGAAAAGAAGCTGGAGGAGATGAAGAAAAATGGTTGATGCAATAAAAACGTTTTTCATAGCAATAGGTGTATTCACAGTTATCTTTATGGTTTACATATTAGCCTACGGGATAATCAACAAATTCAACAGATGGCGCAAGAATGGCTGTAAGATTAAATGTCTTTGTAAACCACATGTATATGAAATTGAGTGGCATTGGGTAAATGACGGAAAAACTCCTCTGGTATGTAAGAAATGTGGTAAAAAGAAAACATTGTTTATTGATTTTGATTCCTTTAGGAAGTAGTGCATTAGGAGGATTAATATGAAACCAGAAGAAAGCGGGAAGGAATGATTAATAGAATGGAGGTATAAAAATGTCAGACAAACCTACACCAGACATAACACCAAACCTTGCTATATCAGCATACCACGTATTACAACAATATTGCACTGGACAGCCAGCGGATTGTAAAGGATGCGGATTCTACGAACACTGTCCAGAATGTTTTCAAGGTATACCGTGTGACTGGAACCTAAATAAAGAAGGTGAGATAAGTGAAGTTAAGAAAGGCAACACTGATTGACTACGGAGTGCCGCCGGACGATATACCGACATTACAAAGTCACTTGCGGAATCTTAGTGAAAGCGACAAATACAATCTGCTACAGGTATCTATCAAATATGCGCCCGGTATCGAATCACAAATCTATGACAGTATAGTGAACAGCATCGGCTATCGAACAATGGAGAAGATCAGGACGGTTCCTGCAACGGAGAATGATTTTTACGGCTACAAACGCAAGGTCATGGCGGAATATTATCATTTAGCCAAGCTAATTGGTAGACTTTAAAAAACTTAAAAAATTATAAAAGTGGTAGAGAGCTAAATCTCCCCAGTGTGGTATTATATTTGTATATAACTGCTATACTGGGGATTTTTTTGAATTGAGGTGATGATATGGCGAACTTAAAAGCAGTTACAAGAAAACTCCAAAAAGCTATATTGTCCACCGGACTAATCATAAAAATCGGAACTTCACAATTTTATAGCCACGAGCAGGAGCGATTGATAACAGTAACAATTATATCAACGCCGGTATTCAGACCAACGAAACATGGAAACTGGAAAGATTGTGATTATGAAATATTACGAACTGCATCCCAGTATGATGTGGTCATGTGCCTAAAAGAAATATGGGAGGCGGTCAGAAAATGAGGATAGACAGAGGTGATTAGATGGACTTAACGCCTAAGCAGAAAGCGTTTGCAGATGAATATATAAAGAATGGCGGAAATGCATCTAATGCCGCAAGGAAAGCTGGATACTCTAATGGAATCATTAGAAACGCGACAAAAAAACTGTTGGAAAAAGGTTGCATTTCTACATATATAGCCGAAAAGCAGTCTCTCATTGAAAAGCAAAAAGGCACTGACATTATGTCTCTGGCAGAAATTCAGCAACGTCGTTCCATGATCGCAAGGGGTGAGCTGACTGATTCATTCGGATTTGCTCCGGACTTCTCCGATCAGCTTAAATCCATGAATGATCTGGAAAAAACGCTTGCAATAAAAGAAGCCAGAGAAGAAAAGCAGAAAGCAGAAGAAAAAGCCAGATTACAAAGTGAATATCATATTGATCTGGATATTGTCCCGGACGTATTTCATAAAATGATTAGAGATATTCGGAAAAAGAAACATAGCGAATACATTCTTCCTGGCGGACGTGGTTCCATGAAGTCCTCGACTATATCTCTGATTATACCGGAGCTGCTGAAGAACAATCCGAACATGCACGCTCTGATTCTGCGAAAAGTCGGAAACACCATCAAAGATTCAGTTTATGCTCAGATGAAATGGGGTATTGATAAATTAAATCTAAATGAAGAATTTACATGCAAGGTATCTCCTATGGAGATTACGTATAAACCCACTGGACAGAAGATTTACTTTCGTGGTGCTGACGATCCATTAAAGATTAAGTCTATCAAGCCAGAGTTTGGATATATTGGGATAGTCTGGTTCGAGGAGTTAGATCAGTTTTCTAATCCAGAAGAAATCCGAAACATTCAGCAGTCTGCTATTCGTGGTGGTAATGAAGCGTATAAATTCAAGTCATTCAACCCACCTAGGAGCAAGAATAACTGGGCGAATAAATATACAGCAGAAGCAGAAGAAAAAGATGAAAATGTGATGGTTGTGCACAGCACGTACCTCGACTTAGGAATTGAACAGGAGTGGCTTGGTGATGCATTTCTTGCGGATGCCGAACATCTGAAAGAAGTAAATCCAGATGCTTACGAAAATGAGTATCTAGGAAAAGCCAACGGAAATGGTGGAAATATCTTTGAGTATATCGAAGAAAGAACTATCACAGACGAAGAGATCAGCCATTTTGATAGAATTTATCAGGGGGTTGACTGGGGCTGGTACCCGGATAAATATGCTTTTTCCAGAATCTATTATGATTCAGCTAGAGAAACAATCTATTTCATTGACGAGATTTACGAAAACAAAAAATCAAATGAATGGACTGCGAATGAAATTAAGCGAAGACAGTATGATGATTACGAAATTACTTGTGATTCTGCCGAACCTAAATCAATCAATGATTACAGAGATTTAGGACTTCCGGCAAGAGGAGCAATCAAAGGGCCGGGAAGCATTGAGTATTCTATGAAGTGGCTGCAAAGAAGAAAGCTTGTGTTTGACCCAAAAAGAACGCCAAATGCTTGCAAAGAGTTCAAGAAGTACGAATACGAACGCGACAAAGACGGAAATATTTGCAGTGGATATCCGGATAAGGATAATCATTTAATAGATTCTGTCCGGTATGGCTCAGAATCATTGTGGAGAAGAAGGGGGTACAGTGCATAATGAGTAGAATAGGAACAGAATTACCGAAAGAGTATTCGGACAGATTTGACAAATTACGCCAGAATCGAGTAGAAGTCAGCTTTTACAAATATGGCACAGCAGCAGACAACTTTGGAATGAAATTAGTAGATGCACTTGAATCACACGATATGTGTATTAAAAAATATAAAGAAACTGGAAATACAGAATATCTTTGCGATGCAGCAAATTATCTCATGTTTGAGTTTATGTATCCACAGATTCCGAATGCATTTTTCAAAGCAACAGATAGCGGAGAGAGTGCCGGAGTTGCCGGAACGCCAATAAATCAGCTAAAAGAAAAATGGTGACTAAATGGGACTTATAACAACACTAAAAAGGTGGTTTAACATGATATTCAAAAAACAAGCCGAAGAGGATTTCAACATCCAGGCAGCAGAATTTCCAGAGATGGAAGCATTGATTGATAAATGTGCAAACATATATCGAGGCGTTCCATACTGGTTAGATGATAAGAATAATATCAAGACGATTAATTTTGCGAAATCTGTCTGCTCAGAGACAGCCCGGCTCGCAACACTGGCGATCGGCATTCAGATAGACGGTTCTGCAAGAGCTACGTGGCTACAGGAACAGATTGACAAGGTATATTTCCAGATTCGTCACTGGGTAGAATATAGTTGCGCCTACGGAACAGTATTTATCAAGCCAAACGGTGAGAGCCTTGACGTATTCGCTCCGGCAGACGTGATGATTGTAGATTATGATAATCAGGAAATTAAGGGAATCATATTTAAAGATTCTTATACTGTTGGACGGAAATACTATACAAGGCTTGAATACCACAGGTTTGTTGAGACTACAATAGATGGCGTGACAACCTATCCGTATTACGTTTCTAACAGAGCCTATGTATCAAAATCCCCTCAGTCAATCGGAGACAAGATTGACCTTAAACAGACTAAATGGGCTGACCTCATGGCAGATACGCCACCAATACTCAAGGCAAATGGCGAGAAGCTAGACGGAGTTTTGTATGGAGTGCTGCGGACACCGCAAGCGAATAATGTGGATATTAGTACACCACTTGGACTTCCAATATTTGCAGAAGCCATCGAAGAACTAAAAGACCTCGATATTGCATACAGCCGTAACGCCGGAGAAATTTTTGATTCGCAGAAGATTGTTCTAGCAGATGATAGACTGCTGATGCCAAGCGGTACACCTGTGTCAGCTATGTCGCCACAGGGTATGGAGAACAGACGAAAAGAAATGAACTTACCACACTTTGTCAAGAACGTATTTGGACAGGACGTGAAGGAGTTCTACCAAGAAATCAATCCAGTTCTTAACACAGATACCCGTATAAGCGGCATAAATGCCATTTTAAGCCAGTTGGGGTACAAGATTGGATTCTCCAACGGGTATTTTGTTTTCAACGAATCTAGCGGTATTCAGACGGCTACGGGAGTAGAAGCGGAACAGCAGAGGACGGTGCAGTTCATTAAAGATGTTCGAGACAAACTGGAATCCTGTTTGGATGAAGTAATCTATGCATTGAACGTTTACGCTGACCTGTACGGGCTTGCACCTGTTGGAGCCTATGAAGTCAATTATGATTTTGGAGACATCCTGTATGTGCGTGAAAATGACCGTGCAAGATGGTGGCAGTATGTGACTACCGGCAAGGTACCGGCGTGGTTGTATTTCGTGAAGTTCGAGGGAATGACTAAGGAAGAAGCGAAAGCAATGGTCAAAGAAGCTCAGCCAGATGAGCCAACATTATTCGGAGAGGAGTAAGTTATGAGTTATATACCAGAGCCAGTTACGAGAACTGATAAATATCTTGCTTATATTGCTGGAAACATGGACGTTGCTCTTCCAGATCATCCAATAACCAGAAAAGAGCATTATCTTGCGGCGTGGGCTAAGAAAAGCGGATTTGAGGATGCGGATGTTACGGGCAAACCGCCACTGACGCTCGAGAATGCTATCGGCGAGCCGTTGAAGGGGCTGAGGATATATGGGAAGAGTAAGCAGGTAACGACTACAGGGGCACAGCTACTAGAGAAGAATATAGTTGTACACCCCCCGAACGGAGGGGTAAAATCTATCGTTTTGTTTGAGGGAGAATTATCAGGAACATATACAGTATCATGTGCGTTAGAGGGGGATGTGAAAAAACCAGAAGCAGCGGCACTTGAAATTATTGTTGATGGTGTCCATAAATATTGCCTCGCAAACAATCATACCGTAGCAACAGGGATGATTACAAAAATTACATGTTTTGGGCAAAACACGTATTGCGATTTTACAGGTACGTTAAATATTATGCTAAACGCCGGTTCCGCCCCTTTTCCCTGGGAGCCTTACACAAACGGCCTTCCGAGCCCATCACCCGATTATCCACAGGAGATTGAGAGTGCCGGCAGTTATGGGAAGATTGGCATAGAGGTGCGGGGGAAGAATCTGATGGATTTTACGAAAGTTCCTGATGTGAGTGATCTATATCAAGGGTGGAAAATACCAAAAAAAGATTATGAGAGTGCAACAGTAACATTATTTGATAATGATGTGACCGTTGATATATCCGAATTTTTTTTTGGTTTCACGAAGGAAGGCGTGAACGCAACTAATGGTTATAAGTGGATGGTAAATAATGGAAGAATAGAAAAAAGAGAATTTAATAGTAAATTTGGATATTTAAGCATTTTTCCGAAAGATTTTATGAAGACTTTTTTACAACGTTTTAAAATATTGGTTGAAATTGGTACAATATCAACAGTCTACGAACCATACCACGAACCACAATCCATGGACATTGCAACTCCCAACGGATTGCCTGGAATCCGGGTAGCTTCCGACGGCAATTACACGGATGCAGACGGTCAGCAGTGGATATGTGATGAGATTAATTTTACAAAAGGGGTGTATGTGCAGAGAATTGCCAAGAAACTTTTGACCTCAACTGGAAAGTATGAATTAACGAGTACAGCAATTTCAAACAAAAAACGTATACTCATAAAGGATATATCAGCAAATACTGTACTTCCGGCAAAAACGGCAAATACGATTGGAGCTGTTATGGCAGATTTTCTTTTTGCCAAATCGGCAAATAACACTTATGAATGTAAAGAGGGAATATCTATTGAGATTACAGGACACATATCTTTCTACGCAGAAACAATTCAGACAATAGAACGAGCGCAAGAGTATTTTGGGGATAACCCAATGACGCTATATTATGCATTGGCCACTCCTGTTGAAATACCCCTCA
>OGPF01000964.1_pt1 | contig 14798 bp, 13 predicted proteins | sample 1552871 | NCBI WGS metagenome assembly OGPF01 (sample SAMEA2580276, study PRJEB22360) | human gut metagenome | biome: human gut; feature: human-associated habitat; material: faeces | place: Denmark | collected 2008/2010
CTTGTTGATAGTCACACTATCATTCGCATATAATTCATCCGCAAGCGGGTCAGCCTTCTCTCCAAAACTTATGACAGCAAATACACAAAGAGCCATTACAACCACAAGTGCTGTCATCAAAATGTTATGTCTTAAATATTTATAACTGAGAACATTCCTTCTCATGTGATCTACAAATCTTCCAAACTTACTGCGTGATCTAGTCATTAATTTTTCCTCTTTTACCCTTAATCCAAGCTATTTTCTATGTAGTATTTCGTAATCTAAATTTTACAAAGTTACCGCATTTGTTACATTTCTGTTAAATATAATACACTACACATGTGCATGTGTCAACTGATTCTGACAAAAAAATACCAATTTCTAGTGGTTTTACACAACTGTTTGTAACGACATGTTGTGTTTTGTAACATTTAACTTTTCTGCTGAAAAAAGCGCATTTTCGTGGTATTATATGACATCATACAGTCAACAAAAGGAGTACATTATGAGACTTGATAAATTTCTAGTTGAAATGGGGATTGGCAGCCGCAGTCAGGTAAAGCAGTATGTGAAAAAAGGCACTGTCACCGTCAATGGTGCCCCGGTTAAATCCTCAGATGTAAAGATAGATGAGAACAACGATACTATAAAATATAATGGCAGGATTCTGAATTATTCCAGATACAGATATTTCCTCCTGAACAAACCTGCGGGGTGTGTAAGCGCAACCAAAGATAACGTGCATCAGACCGTTATCGATCTGCTAAAAGGAGAAAATACAAAAGACCTGTCACCCGTGGGACGGCTGGATATAGACACAGAAGGACTTCTACTTCTGACAAATGACGGAGCACTGACCCACCATCTTCTGTCTCCTGCACACCACATTCCCAAGACATATTACGCAGAGATTGACGGATATGTAACAGATGATACCATAAACCTTTTCGCCACAGGTGTGGATATCGGAGATGAAAAACCTACACTGCCCGCAGATCTGCGCATATTATCTTCCGACAGCACCGCTGCCAGATCGGAGATCGAACTCATAATAACAGAGGGACGTTTTCACCAGGTCAAGCGAATGTTTGAGGCCGTCGGCATGAAAGTTACTTTTCTGCGAAGAATTGCAATGGGTGAGCTGAAGATAGACGAATCGCTTCCAACAGGTGCCTACAGAAGTCTCTCGGAAGAAGAGGTCAGTCTTCTCCGGTTCGATATGCCACAATAAAAATAGAGAACAGGAAATCCTGTTCTCTATTTTTATTTATGTTACTGACTTCTATTCTGTAATATATTTATCAAGGCCATCTGCTATTCCCTTGGCGATCTTGTTCTGATAATCGTCTGTTACAAGAAGTGCCTCCTCAGATGCTGTAGTCATATAGCCAACTTCCACTATGGTTACCGGAACTGTACTCCAGTTTATTCCGCTCATGGTATCCGTCTCCCATATTCCATCGCTCTTAGCTCCTGTGGAAGCCAGAAGTCCTGATAAAACATCCGTGGCAAGACTCTTGCACTGATCATAGATAGCTGAATTATATGGATTAGATGATGTCTGACATACTGTCATCACACCTGTCGCATTACCGTCTGTCGATCCATTTGTATGGATCTTTATAACTGCATCTGCCTTAAGGTTGTTCGCATATTCTGCTCTCGTCGCATTACTTATATCAACATCATTCGATGTTCTGATCATCTTAACTGTATAGCCTCTGGATGTGAGCTCTGCCTCAAGCTTCTGTGCGATCTGAAGATTCAGCTCATATTCCTTTATTCCTGTTGATACACCTGTGTTGCCAACGGTTGCCTTTACTTTTGTCTCTGTAGCAGCAGGGCCTATCGGCTCGGTCTCTTCATTTGCATTCTGCTGATGTCCGGCATCTATAACTATCATCTTGCCCTCACCAACATTGGATGTAGTTCCCTGTTCTGTGGATGCATCCGATGAATTCTCTGTTGTCGCCTCAGTCGATGCATCAGACTTATCTCCTCCGCCTACGACCTCAAGGAGCTCTGAGAATATATAGTATTCCCCACCATCTATAGATACCTTGCTCCACTCATCGTTATAACCGATTCTGTCCAGCTCAACATCATTTGCAACTTCCTGATATATCTCTCCATCAGTTGATGGGCTCGTTCTGACATTCACATAGTCAAGAGTCTTTACTTTGTCATTACATATTGTAAAGCCATCCTTGTCCTTCTCCGGCTTTGCCTCAGTGGTTGCTTCCGTAGTCGCCACCGTCACTGCCTCTGTGGTCGCCTCTGTCTCCGTCGGATTGGCTGTGGTAGCATCGTCACCTTTGCTTCCGCATCCGGCAAATGCCAGCATGGAAGCAAGTCCAAAGCAGAGCACTGCATATTTTAAATGTTTCTTCTTCATGAGTATCCTCCGTAAGTGATTATTGAAGTTAAAATACATCATCTTATTGTAACACAATCGTAATAACTGCACAAGTAAATTGCTCAAATACCTGATTTCACCATACTACATTTCAAATACTGCACCGCAAATCTTCTCAAGTTGTGCATAATCCTCCGCACTTCCAAGCTCCACCGCTGAATGCATAGCCAGTATCGGTATTCCCATGTCTACAGCTCTGACTGGCAGATAAGATGAAGCTATAGGACCTAAAGTCTGTCCTCCTGCCATACCCGACCTGTTCACCTGACGCTGTATCTTTATCTCCTGATTTCTTGAAAGAGCCATGATGACCGCAGATGCCTCACTGTCTGACACGTATCTCTGACTTGCACTTGATTTGAGTGCCACTCCGCGCCCCATGACAATCTGATTTGTCGGATCACTCTTCTCTGAATAATTCGGATGGGTTGCGTGCGCCACATCAAGTGACAGCATGAATGCATCTCTCATAAGGCGTCTTCCTGCTCCAGCCTCAATGTCCAATCCAGCCATGATACGCTTTATTATCTCCGACAGAAGCACCGAATCTGCTCCCTGCTTTGATCTGCTGCCTATCTCCTCATTGTCAAACAATGCTATAACATTTGTATTATTGCCATTTGTCTCTCTGCACATGGTGTCAACAAGCGCTGACACGGAAGTTACATTGTCAAGTCTCGGAGAAGCTATCATATCCTTATCTGCCCCAACTATCTCCATTCCATCCATGTTATACAGGTATAGATCATAATCAAGAATATCGTTCTTCAAAAGCCCAAGGTCATCTGCCACATACTGTAATATATCTTTGTCCTTCACAGTCTGACCATCCAGACCATATACAGGTATGAGCTCCTTCTGCACATTCATTTTCTCCCCGGGTGCATCCTTTCTCAGATGCGGTGCAAGGCTTGGCACTATGCACATGGCACGCTCTGAATCATACAGATACGTCTTCGGCCTGAACGGATCCGTGGTCTGCGCCATGACCTTGCCCGCGATTCCAAGCGGTCTGTCAAACCATGTCTCCTTGATAAGTCCGCCGTACGGCTCTACATTCAGTGTCTGGTAGCCGCTTCTGTTCATATCCGGCTGAGTCTTTATCTTGAGCATAGGAAAATCTGTATGTGCAAGGCCGATATTCAGCCTGCCATACTCAGGCATCTCCCCTGCGGCAAACGCCACCATCATAGATGAGTATGGCTTCACATAATATCTTCCTCCGGCCGTGAGCTCCCAGCGTTCTCCCATATCAAGCTCCATGTAACCGTGATCCTGCAGCATGGCTTCACATTCCTTCACTACATGAAACTGTGTGACACCGGCGTCAAGTAGTCTGCAAAGTGTATCTATCATAATAAATTATCCTCCTTATAATGGTCGGTCGACAAACGCACACATCAGTATACTTTCTTATGTGCATCGTCTGCGTTCTCCACAAAGATTTTAGTACAAATCTTCAGCTTATACAATTCCCTTACTTCTTATTTTAGCTTAATATCCACATCTGATATTCAAGTTTTTTTATCGCAATGTGAATCTTCTCTTGCCCTGTCATTCAAAAGGCTGTATAATCGCCAATAGATACTTTAACGCTTTTATGCGTCAAACTGTTAAAGGAGAACGTAAAATGAATGATTTTTCAATAGGATTTATCGGTCTGGGACTTATCGGAGGATCTATTGCCAAATCCATCCACCGCATTTTCCCTGATTACAGAATAGTCGGCTTTGACAATAATCTATCTACACTCAAGGAAGCTGTCTCCGATGGGACACTGACTGAATATACAGATGATATCCATACCATAGCAGAATGTAACTATATCTTTCTGTGCGCACCGGTCCACTATAATATAGAATACCTGCGCCAGCTCAAGCCATTTCTTACAGACAGCACCATACTGACTGATGTCGGAAGCGTAAAGCTCGACATATACGAAGCAGTCCAGGAGCTTGGGCTTGCCAGGTATTTTGTCGGCGGACACCCTATGGTCGGCTCTGAGAGATCTGGCTACGAGGCGGCCACCGACAGGCTCATAGAGAATGCCTATTACTTCATCACACCTGCAGACGGAGTTCTGCCGGGCAAGACAGAGGAGTTCTCCACATTTATCGGAGATCTGGGCGCAATACCGATCACATACTCACCTGTTGAGCACGACCGTATAACCTCTTACATAAGCCATGTGCCCCACGTCATAGCCGCCTCACTGGTCAACCTTGTCGCAGCGGCAGACAGCCCAGACAATATATTTAAGTCACTGGCAGCCGGTGGTTTCAAAGATATAACCAGGATCGCATCCTCCAATCCGGTGGTATGGGAGCACATTCTTCTGGCAAATCCTGACAATATCGTACACGGGCTTCAGGAATATGTTGAGCTTATAGACAAAATGATTTATCATATTAAACAGCGCGATGCGGCTGGGATAAATGCTTTTTTTGCATCCGCCAGAGATTACAGGGATTCCATCCCTAACAACAGCAGCGGTGTCATAAGAATGCACCATGAACTGTTCGTAGATATCCCTGACGAGGCTGGTGCGCTGGCAAAGGTGGCAGCTTTTATCGCAGAGGCAAAGATAAGCCTCAAGAACATCGGAGTCTCCCACAACCGGGAGGATGAGGAAGGGGTTCTCAGACTCTCATTCTACGATGCTGATTCAAGACGGAATGCGCAGGATGTGCTGAAGGCCGCAGGCTATAAGATTTATAACCGATAGGTAAAACATATTACACTAGAATAAAGGAATACTGAGAATTTATGAAGATCAACAGAGTAAAATCACTTAACGGAGAGATAACAATACCGGGGGACAAATCCATCTCCCACCGCTCCATCATGTTCGGCTCAATCGCAGATGGAATAACCGAGGTACACGGATTTTTAAATGGAGCAGACTGTATATCATCCATGAACTGTTTCAGGCAGATGGGTATAGATATTGATTACGACGGCTGTGTCGTTACTGTACACGGCAAAGGACTGCATGGACTGTCAAAGCCTGAAGGCACACTCGATGTCGGCAACAGCGGAACAACCACCAGACTTATATCAGGTATACTTGCCGCTCAGCCATTTGCAAGCAGGCTTATAGGTGATGCTTCTATATGTAAGCGCCCTATGAAGAGAATCATGACGCCTCTCTCCATGATGGGTGCCGACATCACATCCGAACTCGGAAATGACTGTGCACCGCTCCTTATAAACGGAAAGGAACTCCATGGAATACACTACAACTCACCTGTCGCGTCAGCACAGGTAAAGTCATGTGTACTCCTTGCCGGACTCTATGCAGACGGAACCCCAAGTGTAACCGAACCTTATCTGTCCCGGAATCACACAGAGATCATGTTAACACATTTCGGTGCTGATATTACGAGTAAGGGTACTACTGCTACAGTCACCCCCGGCAAGGACCTGCACGCACAGGAAATCATCGTTCCTGGTGATATTTCTACCGTAAAGCCTGTGGATAAGCTTGTTGGACAGAAGATACTTGTACCTGGAGATATATCATCAGCTGCTTACTTCCTTGTTGCAGGACTTATCACTCCGAACTCATGCATCACCATCAAGAATGTTGGAATCAACCCGACCAGAGACGGAATACTTGAAGTAATCAAGGCAATGGGCGGCGATATGGAATACTCCAATGTAGTGAGCGGATGCGGTGAGCCAACCGCTGACATAACAGTCAGGACATCAAGTCTCAAGGGCTGTGTCATTGAGGGTTCCATCATACCAAAGCTCATTGACGAGATCCCTGCCATCGCAGTTCTCGCATGCTTTGCAGACGGTGAGACCATCATCAGGGATGCCCAGGAGCTCAAGGTCAAGGAATCAAACAGAATAGATGTCATGGTAAACGCTCTCTCATCCATGGGCGCAGACATAACTGCAACCGATGACGGAATGATCATACGCGGTGGAAAGCCTCTTCACGGTGCAGTGATTGACAGTCACTTGGACCACAGAATCGCCATGAGCTTTGCCATCGCAGGACTTAACGCTGATGGCGATACAGAGATCACCGGAGCCGAGTGCGTGAACATCTCATATCCGGGATTTTATGATGATCTGGGTGGGCTGGAACGTTAAATTTTTCATCAGTAGTAAAGGCGTCACTGCTGTTTATGATGCTTCGCATCCTACGATAACAGTGACGCCTTTATTTCACCCAGTGCTCTTGACTTTTACCAGAACCATTTGGACCAGCAAATACAAGAACCATCGGTTTTCTATTTTGCATATTTTATATCTCCATTTGCATATTCAATATATGCTTTTTTATTCTCTTTATCATATCCCGCTATTGGTTTTTTACATACTCTGGCTTTATTTATTGCAGCTTTAACCGCCTCAACAGCTCTGGCATCCATCTCCCGATCAGACAACGTTAACGTTTTACTTTCTTCTTCTCTTGATACTACATTTATTATCTTCCCACTTTTCGTGCTCACTGTTGTCATACAATCACCGCCTTTATACTTTTTATTATATATATAATTCATGATTTAAATAGTCTTATTTTATAATTCATTTTACCACAGTTCATGGACTATTCACAACAGCTTACTCCGTTGCCCTCTCAAACTCATCCGTTCCAGTATCTTCCCAGTTTGTCTTTCCACTACTTATCACTTCTCCACTGGAAAATACATATGCATAGATATCTTCTATTTCGGCGCTGCCATAATCATATGTTCCATCACCGCCTTTTTCAGTACGATACCTTACATACAGACCGCACTTCTCATTTTCTGACTTGCCATCATATACAATGTATTCCACTGTAGTGTCACTTTCAGACAATATACATCTTGATGATGACTCCGAGGCGCCGTAATATACTTCGAATTTTCCAGCTGTGGCATCTGAATATTTCTCAAAGATCGCCTGATACCCGACTGTAATTTCCTTATTTTCTGGCTGATCATTTACATCAGGATCAACAGAGGAATCAGTGGAGCTCTCTGCATTCTCCCTGCTGTCACCCGAAGCTTTTTCCGTTATCGCAGAGTCTTGTTCGCTGTCTTTTTCTATATCCGTATCTTCTCTTCTATATCTGGTCGTGAGACGTCTACTGCTGGTCTGCCCATTAAAACGCATGGTCACAAGCTCGTCACGCTGTTCAGAGCCAGACACTACCACCTCCACACGATCAATATACCATATCGTCTCGAGATCGCTTTCGTCAAATCTTGCACCATCATTTGCCACTTCAAATGACCTATATGCAACCGTCTTCTCTTTGCCCTTCAGCACCAGTCTTCCATGGGCAGCTCCAAATGGAAAATCCGGGTCGCCAACAGAATAGATCACAAGCTCATAATCACCATCTGGAGACGTTAACACACTTATCTGCTCAGCTTCGTAACGCGTCTTATATCTAACATAACCTAATGGCAGCAACACCACCATTACCAATATGCCTACTATAATCACAACATACTTTGATATCTTGTTCATGACTATTTCCTGCCTGTCTCCTCATACATTCCTATCTTCTTCATGTTTATATAAAATTCTAAAAAATTAATTATTATTCTGCGAACAATTGGCCGCATCAATGGCAATCACAAGCATAAGTGCCATGATCTCATCACCCGGATCTGAGATATCAAGTGTGTATGTATCTCCCCAGCTGAGAAGCTGCTTTGCTATATTTGCCACCAGCCTGCTTCCAGCTGTGACACTGTAATTCCACGAAAGGAAATCTCCATCACACTGCCATCCACCATACTCAATACTGTACGATGGCTTGAAGAATGTAAATTCCTTCCTGATACTTCCACACGGTCTGCCACCCACACTGATGTCAAATGTAGGCAGGAATGTGAATAATCTCTGACTGATAAGACCTATCTCATTTCCCGCAATGTCATATACGTGAACCTGATGCGTCAGCCGGAACGCCTCCGACTTCACAAAATATTTTTTGTTTCCCCATTCATCATATATATCGTAGGTATCTGTCCAGGCAAATACCCGTTGTTTTATCATAAGTCTCATGAAACCACTCCTTATATCATATGTCGACGTGCATAAGCGCTATGACATGCGCACGCCTACTCAACTTGCGCTCATTATATGACATACCCCGGCACCACCAGCTTCACCACGTAAGACACCACAAATATCCCAAGCCACACATACACATACCACAACCGGAATCTCACAAGCGGTGTCCTGCCATTTGTGGCAAGCCTGATCGTATTGCCCACCAAATATATGATGCAGATGCACGCCAGATACACAGTCGCCACATGGTAATACATAGCCGTCAGAATATGTCCGTGGAGCATGGCAAGTACAGCCCTTGTCGTACCGCATGCGGGACATATCACCCCTGTAAACCGGCGTATCTGACACCCCTCAAGCCATGAGGTATCCGGCAGGACACGAAGGAGCAGTATATATACCGCCGTGCCAATAAGCAGTGTTATGAGCACTGCTATCTCCGCCATATAACTGCCCCTCTGTATGTCCTAGAAGTTCAAATAATCTATATATTTTTCCGCTATGTCTTCCTGCGTTCTTATGTTCCATAGAATATCCTTTGTCTCTATTGAATGATTTCCGCCCTCGTATTTATACAGAGGGATGTTCTTAGCCTCACAAAGTCTTGTCAGCTCACCCGTGTTCACAAGCGGATCTGCTGTGCCATGAAAAGCTATGCCATTTGAATTGGCATACTGCATGGTGATCTCAAGCGGAGTGAAGTATATATTTCTCACCTTCAGCCCCATCTCTGCCACATATCTTGCAGATATAGCCGTACCTATACTCTTTGATAGAAATACTATATCCTCAGTCTCCGAGAAATCCACAGTCTTAAGACAATCAAGTGCTTTATTCCAGCCATCATCAAATACCTTCTGTATCTTCTCCGGAAGCTGTCCCGAAAGCTTGCCATATGTCACATCAACAATCTCATATCCATGTGCCATCATATATTTTTTACTATAGTAAAGTAATGGCTTATCGGTGTGATATCCTATTCCCGGGAATACCACACATATCTTCTTTCCCATGTATCTGTCTCCTCTCCGGATATAAGGCCCATCCAGAGTATATAAATTATCAGCACCCCTATTACATCATGCCTTTATTCTAATCGTCCTGATCCTTCTGCTATTTTATCAGCATAGCATCGCCAAATGAGAAGAATCTGTACTTCTCCTCAACCGCCACCTTGTACGCCTCAAGTATATGCTCTCTGTCGTAGAGCGCAGAAACAAGCATAAGAAGCGTTGACTCAGGCAGATGGAAATTCGTGATGAGCGCGTCAATAACTTTGAACTTGTATCCCGGATAAATGAAAATATCCGTCCATTTGCTGCCTGCATGAACTGTTCCATCGTCGTCCGACATAGACTCAAGAGTTCTGGTACTTGTCGTTCCAACGGACACAACTCTTCCGCCTGCAGCCTTTGTCTCGTTGATCATATCAGCAGCATCCTGCTCTATGATACAGAACTCAGAATGCATGTGGTGATCTAGTATGTTCTCTTCCTTCACTGGTCTGAACGTTCCAAGTCCGACGTGAAGTGTTACATGCGCGATCTTTATTCCCTTTGCCTTGATCTGCTCAAGAAGCTCTGTTGTAAAATGTAGTCCGGCGGTAGGTGCTGCCGCAGAACCGTCATGCTCTGCATAAACTGTCTGATATCTGTTCTTGTCCTCAAGCTTATGTGTGATATATGGAGGGAGTGGCATCTGTCCCAGCTCGTCAAGGATCTCCTCGAATATTCCATCGAACTCAAATCTGATGAGTCTGTTGCCCTCCTCAACTATATCGACGACCTCACCCACAAGTTTGCCCTTTATAAGTCCTGTCTCAGGGTCAGGTTCATTTGACTCTGAACCAAATACTATACGAGCACCCACCTTACACTTTTTGCCCGGTTTTACCAGAGTCTCCCATGTACAGTCGTCCTTTCTCTTCAGAAGAAGAACCTCTATGGATGCTCCCGTATCCTCCTTGACGCCCATAAGTCTCGCCGGAAGAACCCTTGTATCGTTGATGACCAGACAGTCTCCCGGATTCAGGTAGTCTATCACATCATAAAAGTGCTTGTGCTCTATCGTATTATCTTTTCTGTCCAGGACCATGAGACGTGACTCACTTCTCTTGAGGAGTGGATCCTGTGCTATAAGCTCCTGTGGCAGATCATAGTAAAAGTCTGTTAATTTCATCATATCGTAATTCCTCACATATTTATTAACACAAAAATAACTGTCTGACGCTGGATATATACAATATCTCCGCGCCAAACAGTTACATATTATACTACTATCACAAATTTTTCAAGGATAGCGCCTATTACGCTCTGATCTCTATTCCAAGCTTTCCAAGCTCCTTGAGAATCTTGGCAATGATTCCATCGACCTCTGACGTCTCAAGTGTTCTATCCTTAGCACGGAATGTCATTGTGTAAGCCACTGACTTCTTGCCCTTGGCGATCTGCTCGCCTTCATATACATCAAAGAGCTTGTAGCTCTCAAGCAGCTTGCCGCCACATTTCTTTATGACTTCCTCTATCTGTCCGACAAATATTTCCTTGTCCACAACAAGACTCAGATCTCTTGTACTTCCAGGGAACTTTGCAATTCCTTCATACTTGATGTCGAAGCTTGACAGCATAACCAGTGTAGGCATATCTATAACTGCAACATATACCTCCCCCTTAAGGTTGTAGTTGTCACATACCTCAGGATGTACCTGTCCGATAAATCCAATTGTCAGGTTGCCCTTATTGAGCTTTGCCTGACGGCCCGGATGAAGGAATGTGTACTCTGCCTCAGGCTCGTATGTCACCTTTCCCTTGAGACCAACCTTGTCTGTAAGCTCCTCGAGAACACCCTTGAGATCAAAGAAATCTCCCTGGCCATACATACCGATGGTCAGCTTCATTCTCTCCTCTGGAAGCTCTGTGAGTGGAAGTGACTTTGGAAGGTATACATTTCCGAACTCATAAAGTCTTGCGATCTTGTTCTTTCTATTATAATTTGTTGCCAGTGATGTGAGAACACCGTTCAGTGATACAGTTCTCATGATACTGAAGTCCTCACCGAGAGGATTTGCTATTGTAACTGTCTTTCTGAACTCGCTGTCAGCAGGAAGAAGCAGCTTGTCAAATACCTTAGGGCTCTCGAATGAGTAGCACATACCGCCCGAGAAACCATTTGCCTCAAGGACATCCCTTGCAATGGCATTGATCATCTGGTCGTATGGGAGCTTACCAACTGTTGCCTCACCCCTTGGAAGTGATACAGGAATGTTGTCGTATCCGTAGAACCTTGCAACCTCCTCTGCCAGATCTGCCATGCAGTTCAGATCCTGTCTGAAGCTTGGCACATCCAGAGTGTTTGTCTCTGCATCGTATGTGAGACCAAGTCTGCCGAAGTAGTACAGCATCTTCTCAGGCTCAACCTCTGTTCCGAGAAGCGCATTCATCTTGTCAGGCTCAAATGGAAGCTTCTTGTCCTGTACAGGATTTGGATACACGTCAACAGCTCCGCCGACTACCTCCCCTGCGCCCATCTCCTCGATGAGCTGACACGCTCTGTCTATTGCCTCCATAGCAAGATTTGGATCAAGTCCCTTTGTGAACTTGGCTGCCGCATCAGTTGCAAGACCGATCCTTCTGGATGAAAGTCTGATATTTGTTCCATCAAAGCAAGCTGCCTCAAAGAGCAGTGTATCGATACTGTCTGTTACCATGGAATTCTCGCCGCCCATGATTCCGGCGATACCGATCTCCTTCTCACCGTCACAGATCATCAGAACGTCATGGTCGAGCTTTCTCTCCTGTCCATCAAGTGTTACAAATGTATCTCCGTCATTTGCACGGCGGACAACGATCTTGTTGCCGGCTATGGTACTGAGATCATATGCGTGCATTGGCTGTCCGTACTCTTCCATAACGTAGTTTGTTATATCTACAAGGTTGTTGATCGAACGGATTCCCTGTGAAGCAAGTCTCTGCTGCATCCACTTTGGTGAAGGTCCGATCTTCAGGTTCTTGACAACCCTTGCTGTGTATCTAGGGCAGAGGTCAGGATCCTTTACCTCTACTGATATATAGTCATTGACGTCCTCGTCATTTCCTGTCTTTGTTACCACTGGTGGGTAAAATGGCTTGTCAAATGTAGCTGCTGCCTCTCTTGCCATACCGATCATTGAGAAACAATCAACTCTGTTGGATGTGATCTCGTACTCGACAACAACATCGTCAAGTCCAAGTGCCTTCACAGCGTCATCGCCCGGCTTCACACCTGACTCCACTGGGAATACATACACGCCATCCTCCGGTGCTTCCGGATAAAAGTCTCTTGATGAACCAAGTTCCTCTATACCGCACATCATACCATTTGACTCAACGCCTCTGAGCTTGCCCTTCTTGATCTTGATTCCGTCAGGGTACTCATTGTTGTCACCGTGTGCTGCCGCAACCTTACCACCGTCAAGTACAAGTGGGATGAGATCATTGACCTTTACATTCTTTGCTCCGGTCACGATCTGAAGAGGCTCCGCCTGTCCAACATCTACCTGACATACTACAAGCTTGTCCGCATCCGGATGCTTCTCCATAGTGAGAATCTTGCCGACAACGATCTTGTCAAGATTCTTATCCTTCTGTTCGTAACCCTCTACATGTGATCCTGAGAGAGTCATGGCGTCTACAAACTCCTGAGCTGTCACGTCCAGATCAGGAACATATGCCTTTATCCATGAAATTGGTGTATTCATCTATTTGTCCTCCTATTTATCATTGAACTCCAGCCATGCAAAATTTGCCTTCGGCAAATGGCTGGAGCTGCATGTCAAGTTTTCACAGAAAACTTGACACATACTTAAAACTGGTCTAAGAATCTCATGTCGTTCTCGTAGAGAAGTCTCATGTCATCTATCTCATACTTGAGAAGTGTTACTCTCTCAAGTCCGATTCCAAATGCAAATCCTGAATATACCTCAGGATCTATTCCACAGTCGCGGAGAACCTTTGGATGAACCATACCACAGCCAAGGATCTCTATCCAGCCGCTGCCCTTACATACTCGGCATCCCTTGCCGCCGCACTTGAAGCATGTGATATCACACTCTGCTGAAGGCTCTGTGAATGGGAAGTGGTGAGGTCTGAACTTGACCTTTGTGTTCTCACCGAAGAACTCCTTTGCCCACTGCGCCAGTGTTCCCTTGAGGTCAGCCATGGTGATTCCCTTGTCTATCACAAGTCCCTCTACCTGATGGAACGATGGTGAATGTGTTGCATCTACCTCATCAGCTCTGAATACTCGTCCAGGTGAGAGTATTCTGATCGGAAGATTGCCCTTCTCCATGATTCTTGCCTGAACAGGTGATGTCTGTGTACGAAGGAGGATATCCTTTGTAACATAGAATGTATCCTGCTCATCCTTTGCAGGGTGATTTGCAGGAATGTTCAGCAGCTCAAAGTTGTACTTGTCATACTCTACCTCTGGTCCCTCAACTATCTCGTAACCCATACCGATGAATACTCTCTCCAGATCTTCAAGTGCTATCTGATTTGGATGTCTGTGTCCTGTAAGCTTCTTCACTCCTGGAAGAGTTACATCTATGGTCTCTCTCTTCATCTTCTCTGCACGGAGTGCCCTGTTGATGGACTTTGTCTTCTCATCAAGGGCTGTCTCGATGGCCTGACGCGCCTCATTTACCATCTGGCCTACCTTTGGTCTATCCTCCGGTGCTACATCCTTCATGCTTTTGAGAACCTGTGTGAGTTCTCCCTTCTTACCGAGTATCGCCACCTTCACATCGTTAAGTGTCGATACAACCTCTGCGCTCTCGATCTTGGCAAGAGCCTCTGCCTTTATGGCTTCCAACTTGTCTCTCATCATGTTTCTCCTTTTTCTATTTATAGGGATTTCAATGTGGATCCTATATTAATTACTTCCATATATAAGTCACGGAATTGCTCGACTACGGCTTCCGCAATTCCTACAGTAATTCGCGCTCCGCCCTATCGGGCTATGCGCTCATTCCTCTTTTTGGCGTTTACCGGGATTGCTCCGCGCTGCGCGCTCTCTCAATCCCTGCACGGCATTCACACTCCGCCCTCCCGGGCTCCGTGTTTCATGTCGCGCGCGGGTGACAAATGTCTGCTGATGCATGCGAGCAAGCTCGCGCATCGCAGCCGCTTGTCACCCTGTAAACGCAAAAGTCCCTAGCATGTTATACATACTAGGGACGAATTATATCCGCGTTACCACCCTGATTCCAGACACTCTATGTATCTTGTCCATGTCTGACTCTCATTAGACGTTTGTCGCACGTCACACGCCACACCCTACACAGACCAACATCTGTCATCTGATAAAACAGATATCTTCAATCCTTCAGCCGTGGTGG
>OGPF01000968.1_pt1 | contig 14760 bp, 19 predicted proteins | sample 1552871 | NCBI WGS metagenome assembly OGPF01 (sample SAMEA2580276, study PRJEB22360) | human gut metagenome | biome: human gut; feature: human-associated habitat; material: faeces | place: Denmark | collected 2008/2010
GGCAGCTTTTGTCCATCGCCCGCGCCGCCGCCGCCGACCCGGCAGTGCTGCTGCTGGACGAGATCACCGCCAACCTCGACGCCGAGACCGAGGCCCGCGTGCTGGAAGCCCTCCGCCGCGCCTCCGCGGGCCGCACCGTCCTCTCCGTCTCCCACCGCATCTATGAGGACCTTGGTGGAAGAACGGTGGAGATCAAGACGAGGACGAAGTGAAAAGATCTTCCTGCCGGGAAACTTTGGCTGGAAGAAAGCTTACGCAAAAACGACAAAAAGCCCGCCCAGCTATCACTGGACGGGCTTTTTACTTGGAGCAGGATACGGGACTCGAACCCGCCGCCTACTGCTTGGGAAGCAACATAAAATGACGGAATAACGACAAAAAATGTGCATTGGGGAGCCTAGTGGGAGCCTATATTTTGAACTTCTGCATTTCCTCGGCGAGATAGGCTGCATCGTGTACCGTGTAATAATTTGCCGTGGTGGTGAAGTCGGCGTGGCCAAGAATGGCCTGCACAGCGGTGGGGTCGGCCTTGCCTTCCACGAGGCGCGTGGCAGCTGTGCGGCGGAGAGAGTGCGGCGTAACGCGCTGCTCTTTGGGGGTGTCCTTGGTATTGATGCCGCACAGTTCCATCAGGCGGCGGAAGGAATGCTCCACGGCGTTGATATCTTTTTTACGCCCGGCGGAAGTGGGGAGCAGGTAGACGCTGCCGATGCTGTCCAGCATCCACCCGGCCAAAATGTGCCGGATCGGGGCGAGGATGGGGATGATGCGCTGGCGGCCAGCTTCGGTCTTTTCGCCGCCGACAAGATAGCCCTGATCCAGATGCACGTCGTCCCGGCGCATGGAGAGCAGCTCATCAATACGCATGCCGGTGTACACCAGCACCAGCGCGATCTGAGCGGTGAGCCGCAGACGGTTGGCCGGGGCGGGATCGTCGGCGACAGTCTGGATGCGCTGGATCTCGGCGCGGGTGAGGGTGCGCTCTTTTTTGGGAGAGGCAGAGGGCAAACGCAGACCCTCGGCGTAATTGATGGAAATGATATCGTTCTGCATGGCCCACTTGCACAGCTGGCTGAACAGCTGCCGCTGCTTTTCACAGCTGCTGCGGGAAAGACCGTTTTCGGCCAGAGTGGTGATGATCTGCTGGTAGTCCTCGGTCTTGAGCTGGCGCATCTCTCGATCATACAGAGACGCAGCTTTGGCGTAGGCTTGCTCGTAGCTGTACTGCCCTTTGGGGCCGACATCCTGAAAGTGGACATCCTTCCACTTTGCGTAAACATCAGCAAAGGTATAGCGTAGCCGGGCGGCGCTGGTGTGTCTGGCGTTATAATCGTCCAGCGCAAGCGTGGCCTCGGTGGAACTGGCGTAGCTGCCAAGGATCTCGCCGCGTCCGGTCTTGGCGACCCATGGATTTGCGCGGAGATGATCCTTTTTCAGATAGACAGTGCCGCTGCCCTTTGGCCGACGGCGCCGTTTGCGCTGCGGCGGGGGTGCTACGGCGGTCTGGCGCTTGCCGCACCACGGACAGAACAGGGCACCTTCCGGAAGGGGACGGCTGCAGCGGATGCAATCCACGACATCACACTCCGTTCGGAGGCTTGCCATAAAAATTTCAGCTCCTTTGGGTCAGGCGCGAGCTGATGTGGTATAATGACCTTGTCAGATACGCACCCATGATAAGAATTCTCCTTTTTAGTTTCCGACATTCTGATTTCTCATTGGTATCGACTACGTAGAACTTCCCGGCAGACTTCCGACATCTGCCGGGATTTTCTGTTCTTTTGGGTCAGATGTGGGAAAGTGTGCTATACTGAAAAAGCAGCCGGGGCCGCCAGACTCCGGGCTGTACCTCCTTATTTGAGCGGTGGAATGCTTTGCACGGGAGACGCCCCGTTGGTATTGATGGATACCAACGGGGTTATTTACTTTATCGGAGCGCATTGAAGAAAGAGTCAATCAATTCTTCTTTGATATGTCCATCAACTGCTTTTCCATTTTTGCATACAATGGTGGTGTCAATGTCTGTAAGGTCACGAAGGTTTTTGTCACGTGTACCGCCACCCTGTACATAGAGCGCATATGCAGTGAGAATTTCATTCTTCATCTCATCCGTAAGAGAAAAATCAAGCGTTTGGCAATTTCCGTTAATCCGTACTTTGATTTCTTCGTCTCTGTGCTTGGCAAAGTCGTTCATGAAATCGACAGTTTCCCGTTTCATCAGAAAGCCAATTTGCTCAAGCGAAAAATCATCATTTATCGCATAATGAGTGGTATAACAATTTGAAAAGCTATAGCGATTATCTCCGATTTTGATTATTATGCTAGTCATATCGGTTGGAATTATTTCAAGGCAGTTGAACCAGAGTTGATAGCTATCATAATTATCATTAAGGATTAGAATGGGAACTACTGTTAAACGAGACCCATTATCAAATGTGATTTCTGAGTCGTATGAATCAGCAGAAGGAGCAACGTGGATTTCACCAGTCATTTCGTCCGAAGTAATCGTTACATCCTGCCGCCCATCAAACACGCCCATATTGAATTTTGATGTTGCTAGTGCCGGCATGGAAACAGAAGCCATTACCACCGCAGCCAGCGCGAGGGAAACGATTCTCTTTTTCATTCGCATTATAGATTCCTCCTAATACAATGTTGGTATTGACGGATACCAACGGGGTTATTTGTTTTAGTTGGAAAGGCTCTCTCTCAGTGCGGCGGCATCACCGGCTGTCCAGCGAGTGCTGTCCTTTTGCCGTCGATTTATTCCATCAGTATATCCTTGCTCATAGCCGTTTTTCTTGCCAGAACGGTAGGCATCACTAAAACTATCTTTTTTCCCAGTTCGATAGCCATCACCATATCCAGAGGAGCGAGCTGATTCTTGAACGCTTGCAATATACGGCGAGGATGGACTATAAAAGTCGGAAAAGTATCCTTCACCGAGAAGAAGACCAAAGGCAAACAAAAGAATAGATAGTGTAAAGAAAATTAAGACAACGTGACGTCGAACAAATGAGTTCTTCGCCGCGTGTTTGTTATAGTTCTGCTGGTGTAAAGATTGATTATCCTGTTGCAAAGTAGAAATTGTGGTGGCTTGGGTATGGGCCAATTGTCCCCAATACTTTGCATCGTGTCCATTGAAAACAGAAGCATCTTGAGATTTCTGTAAAGCAGACTTTAGAGCCTCGACATCAATTCTGGTGTTTTCTGCGCAGTTATACCAGTAAACGATATTGTGCCCTTGATAAGCCGCAGCATCCAGAGACTTTTTTAAATCTTCAAGTTGAGTAGCTACATCGTCATATTTATCAGACTTATCTCGGAGTCGATCGACAACATTCCAATAAGCAGCTTTTGAAATTTCAGATTTTGGTGGGTTCTTTTCGCGCAGATCAGCGACCTCCGTGCGCAAGTCAGCAATTGTGGATTGATAAAGAGAACAATTTTTTTCAAGGGCGAAATATTTACTCTTCCAGTCAATCGGGCTGGAATCATCGGGCATTCGGGTCTGTGTCTGCTGCTCAAAATATTTTTCGGCCCAGTATTTTGCACCATGGCCCAGATAAGATGAACTGGACATGATTTCCTCCTTATACTACGGAACATTATTTTTCTGGTCTTGATTTGTATTCGTCAAAAGCAATCGCATAAATATTTTGATAGCGTGGAATCTCCGTCAACTCATGCACCCGCTCCATTGCTTTTGCCTGTCCCTCTTCGTTCAGCTTCTTGAAATCTCGAACCATTTCTGCGATACGAGTCTGCTCCTTCTCTTCCGATTTATGAATTTCTGCAAGAAGAGCATTATTGTCTTTCCACTCGGACTGTGATTCCCAACCCATTAAATATGCTGGTGTGGTCTGCAAAATTTTGGCAAGCTCCGCAAGGCTGTCAACAGGAACTTTTTCAATATCGCCTTTTTCATACCTGTAAATAGTAGCAGGAGAAACGCCGAGCTGTTCCGCGACTTTTTCGGCCGAAAAACCTATTTCTTTTCTGCGGAGTTTTAGCCTTTCACCGGTGGTCATAGGATCACCCCCTTTTTTAAGAGAATAGCCTAAAAATCGCAAAATTGCAATAGGAAATCGCAAAATCGAAAAAAATCTTTGCAAGAATGCAAGAACCATATTGACTTTTATTCGTCGAGATGCTATTCTATTTCCAGAAACTCGCAAAAATGCGAGCATTCGAGGAGGTGAAAAGAATGTCAACAGACATGAATCTGCTTCGGGGAAAGCTGAAAGAACGCTGCATGACTCAGCAGGAACTTGCAAAGAAAATCGGCGTAGACTCTAGCACTATCTCTCGAAAATTGGCTTCCGATGGTATGAAATTCACCGTTGGAGAAGTACATGAGATTGCGGATGTTCTGCAATTATCGGCAAGTGAATGCAAAGATATTTTTTTGTTTTGAAACTCGCATTTTTGCGATTTAAAAATACCCTTGTTGGAGAAGAGCGCATGAAAGGAGGGAGGAAGGTGGCAGAAGACATGAAAAAGCCCTGCGAGCCTGTGGAAAAGGCTGGCAGGGACTACACGACGGTATTTTGTGAGACAGACCCATTGTGTGCTGCGCTGGATGAATTATGCTCCGCATTAAATTTCTGGTATGGTTCAATGAACAACCCGTGGCAGCGGGAAGATCGGGCCTACCGGAAGATGCTGGCTAAACAGACTCAGGCAGCATTGAAGCGAGTATTGGCCGAATCAGATTCGGAATCGTAGCACGCATAACGGTATTCACTGCACGAGGGTCTTTATAAAAATTGATCTCGCCAGATTGAAACCGGCGGAAAATCTCCCGGTAGCAGTCAACACAAGCTTGGCAGCCATCGAAGCGGGGGCAACCGCTCGGATAGGAAAATGCCGGTGTTTGGCCGGGGCCCTGCACCATCTGTATTTCGGCGTGGAGCCTAGGAGAAGTTTCAGGGAGACACATCGGGCAACTGATGTAAAAATCAATGATATAGGACATAAAGCTCACCTCCTTCCGGGGCTATTATAGCATAACCGGATGGAGCTGAAGGAAAAGAGCGCATGAAAGGAGGGAGCAAGAGATGGGCAACAAGAAAAAAGCCCGCATGAGGCGGGCGCAGAGGATGGCATTGCACAATGGCAGACAGGACAGGGTGTTTACCGTAACATACGGGGAAGGAGGTGAAAAGGATGGCAGAGAAGTTGACCATGAGCCCGATGGAGTGCTGCGAGGCGTTCCATGTGGTGCCGGACGGGTTTGAACCGATCCAGATGAGCCCGCCAAAGTTTAAGGCCATGTGCATGGCAAATCGGTTTGATTGGTGTGTGCCGATCCCGATGAAGCAGGATGAGTTTCTGATCAGCCGGGCGGGATTTTATGCGTGGCTGGACAGCTTTTTTCGGCAGAAGGTGGGGCGGCTGTGAACTGGTAGAACAAAAAAGAGAGCCCGGCGGTGTGACAGCACCGACGAGCCCTGCAAGGTGATAGATGTGACGACCTATCACCACAAATTTACCACAGAACAGGAGAAATTGCAAATGAAAAAGAAGTTGAAGGCGAATGCCTACTACATGGGTTCCATCCTGCTGGGGGTGGGCATGCTGGTGTGCGCGTCCGGCATTGAGCACAGCGAGGGCTTGGTGATGTTTGGCTGGCTGGCCGCAGCGCTGGTACTGGGCAGCGTGGCCCTTGGGCTGGCCGCGAAGGGCCTTGTGGCCGAGCAGCAGCCGGACGAGGGCCAGAAGGTACACAAAGCACCCACCGGCACCGTGACAGCGGGCCGCCGCAGCGGAAGAAAGGCGGGGTGAAGAAGCATGAAGGTGAAGAGAACCGAGGAAGTTGATGTCCAGCAGTTCCGTGTGGGCGACATCATCCACTTTGAGCTGTCCGATGGCGAGAAGGTGGAGATGCTGGCCGTGAAGGAAGAGGACGAGGGCATGATCTTCTGTTCTTCGGACTGTCTGGAAAAAGAGTGCAGAATGAACAGGAAAAACACCAATGCGGGCGGCTGGGATGCCTCTTATTTGCGGAAGAAACTGAACGGTGAAATCCTTGACCGCTTCCCGCAGGAGATCAGGGAGCAGATGCTGCCTTTTGAAAATGGGGATCTCCTGCGTCTGCCGACGGAGAAGGAAATCTTCGGAAAAAACCCATACGGAGATGAAGAGTCTGAAGACGTGACGCAGTGGGAACCCATGAAGCGGCGGAAAAACCGAATGGCGTCTCAGGGGTTGAACAGTGGATTGATGTGGTACTGGCTCAAGAAACCGAAGAGGAAAACGGTGGACTCTTTCATGGGCGTCAACAGCCATGGAAATGAGGCAAAATCCAACGGAAGTCTTGCCCTTGGTGTTCGTCCCGTCATCAAAATCAAGAATCCGATGTCTGCACCTGCCACCCAGTGCCCTGACTACGGCGGCTGCTGTGACTATGGCCGCCCCTGCTGCGATGACTGCCTTTGCCATGGCAACTCCGACCACCCCGGCGGCTGCAAGGAAAGAGAAGGGCGGGGTGAAAAGTGAACGGGGAAAATGTAACAACCATCCCGGAGACCATGACCCCGGCGTTTGATTACACTGTTCTGCCCGCCAACATGTGCACCGTGATTCGGGCCAACACAGAGGAATTCACGTTGCACATGAACCGGAGCGTGCAGGAGTACGGACAAGCGTGCGTGAATGTGATGAATGTCCATGCGGCGCTGGCCGACCGGTACAGCGGGCGTTGGGCACAGTGGTGCCAGTCGGTCGGGCTGAGCATCCGCAGCGCGACCCGGATGGTGGAGGTTGGGAGCAACGTGATGGGTTCGGCCAAATTGGCCGAACTTGTGCAGGACGGCCAGATCGGAAAGAGTCTGCTGCAAGCCATCTGCGCCCCCAGCGCGGAGCCGGAGGCGGTCGATCAGGTACTTTCGGGGGATATCACGACGCATAAGGAGTATCAGGAACTTTTGGCCCAGCTGAAGGCTGAGAAGGAGCGGGGTGCCGCCGCCGAGGCGCGGGAAGAGGAAGTCTGGAAGATGCACGAGGAGGCCAAGCAGCGGGCCGAAACGGCAGAGAGCCGCTACAAAGCAGCCTTGGCAGATGTAAACAGCCTTGCAGAGGCGAACCAGCAGAAGAATAAAGAGCTGGAGGCTGCAAGGAAAGACCTTCGCGCAGCGAAGGACTGCTATTCTGTGGCCAAGAAGAACGAAGCGTTCCAGTGCGAGCGCATCAAAACCCTGCAAGAGGAAAATGCCGCCTTGAAAAAGCAGCCCATCGCCGCTGTGGTGGACGAAGAGGAAATGGATAAGCGTGCCCACCAGCAAGCCTATGCCATTGCCGCCGACATGACCGGGGAGCTGCGGCAAAAGCTGGAAAGGATGCAGGAAAACGACGCGGCGTGGGTGTTTCAATCCAAAGATCGGATGGAAAGCGAGTGGGAGCGCATGGTCCCCATGCTGGAACGGATGGAGCCGGACATTAAAAAGGCAGCGCTGGACGGGGTGCTGAAGATGCTGGGCCGAATCCAAGGACAGGCATTTGCGATGTACCCGGCGGAAGAGGAGGCAGAGCATGAAGTACCGGGTACACATTGAGTGCCGGAGCGCGAAGATGGTGGAGTGCATCGCGTATGTGGTGCAGACGAGCAGTGCGGCGGAAGCCAAGGAAAAGGCCCTGCACACGGCCCGGCAGTACTACTCGGAGTTTAACGAATTCCGGGCCTACCACGTGGAGGAACTTGGAAAATGACGCTGGAACAATACAAAACAAAGCTCGATGAAGAGCTGAAAGCGATGGACTGGCACGAGCGGGACATCAAGAACAGCCGTGCTTACAAGGTGCTGAGCGCGGCAGCGCTGGATCGGGAAAACGTACCGATGGAAGAATGGCTTAAATTGAACGCCTATTTTTACAAGCGCGTTAAGGAATTGCAAGGGTGACACGGAATGGATGGGACTCAGTGTGCCCATGTGTTCGAGATCACGCAGCCGGAATGTCTGGTCTGTGCCGGACGGAACCGAAGCTGCGAAAAATTTGTAGAACGGAGAATGTCGGATGAAAAAGAAAATGAATCTTGCGACAGAGATCGACCTGACGCAGGACAGTGTGGTGCAACTGACGGGCTGGTGCGGGCAGATCGCCCTACACGAGCTGTGGGGGCTGGGGCGTGTGCGGCTGGATCGGATCACCCGGCGGCAAGAGCAGCTGGGCAACGAGAGTCTGGCCGTGGTGATGGTGCCGGATCGCAACGGGATGCCCCAGACCGAAAAGGCCCGGCAGCTTCGGGCAGAGGCGCTGCCGGAGGGCGTGCCGGTGGAGTTCCGGGTCCCGGCGCTGCGCACTCCGCGCACCCGGCGGGAGCAGCAGCTCAAAATGGTGGGCGACCGGGCAGCCACGATGGCGTGGCAGTTGATGGCGCTGGCCTGTGTGCAGGAGCTGGGCTTCGGGGCGGAGCGACTGAATCGGCTGTACCGGGAAATGCGGCACAACTATGAGCAGCTCAACGAGTGGGGCAAGACTGACGGCATCGAGGTGGCCATGGAAAAGCTGCGGCGCTGCGCGTGCGAGGCGTTGCAGACCGAGGAGATCGTGGTGGAGAACATCGACGACGAGAAGACCGTGCAGACTCTGAGCCGGAGCTATCAGGCGCAGGAAGACGAGTTTCTGAAGCGGGCCGTGATGATGGCCGCCGGACGGCGGGCCGGAAAGCAGGGCGGGGCGGCGCTGCCGCTTTCCGGAGACGAGGTGCGCCGGAAGATTGAGGCGGCGAAGGCACAGATGGACACCGGGGCCTACCGGAGGAGGGGTTGAGATGGGCGCGAGCAAGTACATTTACACCGTCTACGACGCGAAGACGGGGGAGTATGTGGCAAAGGGGACGGCGGCGCAGCTGGCCGGGAAGGGCATTTTCAAGGACGCCGGGAGCGTTTCCACCTGCTACCTGAGCAACCGGAAGACCGACAAGCCCCGGCGCTGGCGGATGGAGAGGGTGGAGGTCGGCCCTCTCAGCGCGCAGTCCGGCGCTGTCGGAGCTGTTTGCAGCTCCAACGAAGCAGGAGCTCTGCTTAGGGGAACCCCTCAGTCTGCGTTGCAGACAGCTCCCCAAAGGGGCAACGGCGACGACTGCCACCAGCGGCGGGTATACATTTACACGGTCTGGGACATGGCCGGGAAGCTGCTGGGCGAAGGCACTGCGCAGGAGCTGGCAGTGAAGGGGATCTGCGGCTGCAAGAGTACGGTGGGCAACATCTACCGGCAGGGCGGCAAGAGCAAACGGTTCGGCGTTGGCAAGATGACCCGGCGGGAAGAGATGCGGCCGCTCCAGTTGAAACCGTACAAGCATCAGAAGCCGAACCCAAAGCCGGAACGGCGGCGGGGGGAGCCGGACGAGCCGTGCAAGATTCCAAATCCGACGCCGTTACAGCTCGACGTGCATGACCTGTGCCTCTACAACCGCAAGGCCCGGAAGCAGGGAAGGCCGGAGCTGAGCTATGGCGGCTGGGCGGCAAAGGGCAAACCGGGGAGACCTTAACGGGCCTGTGTTTCAATGAAGGGCAACGGATACGATGGACAGGAAAGGGTCCACCGTATCCGTTACTTTTCATAAACTGACACCTTATAAAAAAGAAGGGGTGCAAGGCCCCTTTGGGGAGCTTGTATACCCGTTATTTCTGTGACGGTGGGGACCGTCAGAAGAGAAAGAACACCGGAAGTGAAGGGCCAGCAGGAGGGCAGCGGGATGAGATGCAACTACATCCGCGAGAAAAAGATACTCTGCGGGGATGAGTACATGGCCGTGGGCGTCTACTCCATCACGCCGACCGAGCACAGCACCCGGCGGAAGAAGAGCAAGGAGTCCACCGAGGGGCAGAAAGCCAAGAACAAAATGGCTTCCCTGCGCAACCGGCAGCGGGTGGCGCTGGCGAATTTCGACAAGCGGGGATTCTTCCTGACCGGAACCTACGATGAGCCCTACCTGCCGGAGGACATGGAAGAGTGTCTGCGGGACGTGAGGAACTACCGGCGGCGGGTGATCGCGGCGACGTGCAAGAGGTTCGGCGTGGAGAAGAAGCACATCCGCCTGATGCTGGTGGCTGTACGGAAGGGCGAGGCCGGACGGCTGCACATGCACGGCTTTGCTGAGTGCTGGGGCATGGGAGACGCCGAGCGCCGGGAATGGCGGGAGATGCTGGAAGACCTGTGGCGGCGGCGAATTCCCGGAACCAACGAGTTTGAGCCGCTGGGCACCATGAACGTTGACAGAATGGACATGGGCAAGCTGTTGGGCAAGGACGGCGGGAACGGAACGCTGGGCTACCTGTACGGGCACAAAGAACGGATCTGGGTGGAGACCAGCACCCTGCGCCGCCCGGCGGAACAGCCCCCCAACGACACCCGGTGGAGCCGGAAGCAGCTGCGGACCGCGTGCGGAGAGATGGCGCAGGATGCCTATTGGTGGGGCCAGCGGTTCCCCGGCTGGGAATTGCAGAAGTGCGTGGTGCTGGAGCCGGGAGAGCTGCACGAATCGCCGGGCCGCGAACGGCCGGACGGCTGGGAGCGGAACGAACCGCAATGTTATGTGATCCTGCGGCGGGTGCACGCTGCATCTGCGAAACCTCGCACCTGACAGAACCGATACTGGTATTTTGCGTTGAAACACGCGCCTAAAGGGGGGCGGTGCCGTGACGAAAGAACAGAAAAAGGCCACACGAAAGGCTCTGCGGCAGTATGCCGAGGGGCCTGTTCGTGCTGCGTGGGCCGAGGTGATCGAAGGGGTGCTGCGGCACTACGAGGCCGTGGAACCCTTGTGCGCCCAGCTGCTGAGGCTGCGGTATCTGGAAGGCAAGACGGAGGACGAGGTGGTGCCCGCGCTGTATGTGAGCCGCAGCACCTACTACCGCAAGGAGCTGGAAGTGCTATCGACGGTAGCGGTGGAAGCGGCGAGGCGGGGGCTGCTATAGCCGAAATGTTTCAAGTATTTTTCTGCGACGTGTTGTGGTAGGCTGGTAGACAGAAGAAAAACCTCTCAGTCGGCGCAAAGCGCCGCCAGCTCCCCTAGTAGGGGGGAGCCCTTGGCAGGTCGGTTTTGGCTGTGCTGGGTGAATGGGGTTCGACCGATCGGGAACGGTTGGGCTCCGCGACAGAGGGAAGGTGGGTATATGACGAAAAAGCGGGCGTATTGCAAGAACACGGTGCAGGGCAGCCAGCGGGGGCGGAAGTACCCGCCGAAGCTGCGGGCCGAAGTGGTGATGGCGATGGTGGCGTCGAACAACGTCTGCGCGGTGGCGCGGCGGTACAAGGTGCCGGAATCCACCATCCGCTCATGGCTGGCCGAAGAAGCAGCCAAGGGCGACGCCTTTGCCGAGGCGAGACAGGCGGCGGCGCGGGAAATCGCGGTACGGGCGTCCATCGGGGCCAAGGAACAGGTGGCCTATCTGCAAGGCCGGGTGGCGGAGAGCCAGCGGGCGGCAGAAATTCGGGCGAAGCTGGACAAGCGGCTGGAAGAGGGCGTGCGGGCAGGAGACGCCGAGGTGGGAGCCTTGCTCAAGACCGAACAGGAAGCTCTGGCCGACGCCGCCGAGGTGGGGCTTGTGGTCTACAACAGCCCCGGCAGCTACGACCGGAAGCTCTTGGACAACGACCGGCGGCAGCTCGAAGCACTGCGGGAGCACTACGACGGCCTGACCATGGACGACAAGAACGCTGCCAACGTGGCGCGGGTACTGATGGACGTGGCCGAAAAGGCAGCGGCGCTGACCCCGACGGCCAAAGCGGCCGACGAGACCGAAGCGGCCCCGCCGATGATCTGCATCGGAGCCGAAGGAACCGGGGACGAGGCGGAGGTCGAGGTGGAATAGGGCCCTCGATGGGGAGCGCATTGGGAAGCAGGTGAGTGAGACGGAACGCAGGAAAGTGATCTGGAAGCCGCAGCCGAGGCAGCTGGCATTTATGGCCCGCACCGAGGACGAAGCGTTATACGGCGGGGCTGCGGGCGGCGGGAAGAGCGACGCACTGGTGATCGAGGCGCTGCGGCAGGTGGACATTCCCCACTACCGCGGGCTGATCCTGCGCAAGACCTTCCCCCAGCTGCGGGAGCTGATCGACAAGACCATGCAGTATTACAAGCCCTGCTTCCCGAAAGCGCGGTACAACGGCTCGAACCACTGCTGGACCTTCCCCAGCGGGGCGAAGATCTATTTCGGCAGCCTGAACCACGAAAAGGACAAGTACAACTACCAAGGCCAGCAGTACGATTTCATCGGATTCGACGAACTGACCCATTTCACGTGGGCGGAGTACAGCTACCTCATGAGCCGCAACCGCCCCAACGGTCCCGGCACGCGGGTCTACACCCGCGCCACGGCCAACCCCGGCGGCGTGGGCCACGGCTGGGTGAAGGCAAGGTTCATCACCCCGGCCCCGCCCGGCACCCGGATGGTGCAGTACGTGAAGGTCAAGACGCCGGAGGGCGGGGAGATCGAGCAGCGGCGCACCCGAATCTTCATCCCCTCCACGGTATTCGACAACAAGGCGCTGCTGGCCAACAACCCCGGCTACCTCGGCAATCTGGCCGCGCTGCCGGAGGCGGAAAAACAGGCCCTACTCTACGGCGACTGGAACAGTTTTACGGGGCAGGTGTTCACCGAATGGCGGAACGACCCGGAGCACTACGACGACCAGCGGTGGACCCACGTGATCCATCCGTTCCGCATCCCGGTCCACTGGCGCATCTGGCGCGGGTACGACTTCGGCTATGCGAAGCCGTTCTCGGTGGGGTGGTACGCGGCGGACGAGGAAGGGCGGCTCTACCGGATCAAGGAACTGTACGGCTGCACCGGGACCCCCAACGAGGGAACGAAGGTGAACCCGGTGGAACAGGCCCGGATGATCCGGGAGGCGGAGGAGAACGACCCGATGCTGCGAGGGCGGGTCATTACCGGAGTGGCAGACCCGGCCATCTTCGACGAGAGCCGGGGCGAAAGCATTGCGGCCATGCAGGAGAAAAGCCCGAATTTTTTGCACTGGATGCCCGGCGACCACACGAGGCTGGCGGGCAAGATGCAGTTCCACTACCGGCTGGCCTTCGACGAAGAAGGCAAGCCGATGTTTCAGGTCTTCGACACCTGCAAGCACTTCATCCGAACCATCCCGAATCTGGTCTACGACGAGAGCCGGGTGGAGGACATCGACACGACGCAGGAAGACCACATCTACGACGAGTGCCGGTATGTACTGATGGAGAACCCCATCAGCCCCCGGCAGCATATGGAAGCTCCGCTGCTGCGGGACGATCCGCTGGAACTGGATGGGAGACGGACGAAGTTCTATAGGGTGTAGGGAGCTGGCAAGGACGCTGACCACAGAAGGAGGTACAGTTGGAAGACACGTTAGAAATGACTGCTGCGGAAGAAGTCATCGGCACCGAAGAGGTGGCAAAGGCGGCGCAGCTTTTGCAGCAGTACAAGAGCGGCAAGGCCGCGCTGGACACCCGGATCGTGGACAACGAGCTGTGGTTTCGGATGCGGCACTGGAAGAATTACAAGAACAAGATGATGGAGGACAAACCTACCCCGGCGAGCGGGTGGCTGTTCAACTCCATTGCCAACAAGCACGCCGACGCCATGGACAACTACCCGGAGCCCAACGTGCTGCCCAGAGCGGCGGACGACGAGAAGACGGCGAAGGTCCTCTCGAAGGTGCTGCCGGTGGTGCTGGAACAGGCGGACTACGAACAGGCCTACAGCGACACATGGTGGCGCAAGCTCAAGCAGGGCACCGGCGTGAAGGGCATCTTCTGGGACCCGACGAAGCGCAGCGGCATCGGAGACATCGCCATCAAGAGCATGGACATCCTGATGTTGTACTGGGAGCCGGGGGTGATGGACATTCAGGAATCGCCGAACCTGTTCAGCCTGAGTCTGGAAGACAACGACCAGCTGAAGGCCAAGTGGCCCCAGATGGACGGCCACACCGGGAGCACGCTGGAAGTGGCCAAGTACATCCACGACGAAAACATCTCCACCGCCGACAAGAGCGTGGTGGTGGATTGGTACTACAAAAAGGCTCGCCCGGAGGGGCAACCGCTACTTCATTACTGCAAGTTCTGCAACGGGGTCGTCCTCTACGCCAGCGAGAACGACCCGCAGTATGCCGACCGGGGGTTCTACGATCACGGCCAGTACCCCTTTGTGTTCGACCCGTTGTTCATGGAAGAAGACAGCCCGGCGGGCTTTGGGTACATCGACGTGATGAAGGACACCCAGACCGCCATCGACGAGATGAATCACGCCATGGACGAGAACATCAAGCTGGCGGCGAAGCCCCGCTTCCTGTTGAGCGACGCGGCGGGGGTGAACGAAGAGGAACTGGCGGACTGGTCCAAGGACATCGTGCACGTGGCCGGGGGCATCCGGGACGGCATCCTGAGCCCCTTGCAGACGGCGGGCTTACAGGGAAACTGCATCAGCTACCGGGACGCGCGGGTGAGCGAGCTGAAGGAGATCAGCGGCAACCGGGACGTCTCGCAGGGCGGCACCACCAGCGGCCTGACGGCGGCTTCGGCCATTGCGGCTTTACAGGAGGCGGGTTCGAAGCTCTCCCGCGATATGCTGAAGAGCGCCTACCGGGCATTCGCGAAAGAATGCTACCTCATCATCGAGCTGATGCGGCAGTTCTACGACGAAGAGCGGGTGTACCGCATCACGGGGCCGACGGGCCAGACGGAGTTCGTGCCATTTTCCGGCCAAGCGCTGCGGCCCCAGCCGGTTGGCATGGTGGGCGGCGTGGAGCTGGGGGCCC
>OGPF01000982.1_pt1 | contig 14603 bp, 10 predicted proteins | sample 1552871 | NCBI WGS metagenome assembly OGPF01 (sample SAMEA2580276, study PRJEB22360) | human gut metagenome | biome: human gut; feature: human-associated habitat; material: faeces | place: Denmark | collected 2008/2010
TGCGCACACCAAAACCAGCGACACCAGGCTTATCGGACCAAGCGCCTGCGCGCCCTCGCGGAGCAGCCATGCCGACAGTATCACGCCGAACACCGGATTCATAAATCCAAATACTGCAACTCTGGATATGGGATTGTACTTGAGCAGCATTCCCCACAGAGAATATGCCACCGCCGATACAAGAGCCAGATATATAAGCATCAAAACTCCTTCAGTGGATACAGTACTGAGTCTGCCTCCCATGGCAAAACCGGCAGCCGACAGAATAATTCCGCCAACTATAAACTGGTAGCCACTGAGCATAACCGGATTGTGTTTTACCGAATATCGCTTCAGGAACACCGATGAAAATGCATAAGCCACTGTCGACAGAAATATCGCACCCTCACCTGACAAGCTCATATGGAAATTCATTCCATTCATGTTTATAAGTACAACTCCCGCAAATCCAACCAGACAGCCAAGCATCTTCTTTGCAGTGACATTTTCCTGATGGAATATGAATCCTGACACTATGATGGCAACGAATACATTTACTGCCTCTATGATGGACGCCTTGACTCCGCTTGTATGTGCGAGACCTATATAAAAGAACAGGTATTGTATGACTGTCTGCAACATCGCCAGCCACGCTATCTTGCCGGCGCAGCCCTTCTCCGGCCTGATGAATCTTCCTTCCAGCAGACTTCCAAATATCACGGCAAGAATACCCGCCAGCACGAATCGCATACCTGCGAACAGTATCTGTGACGATGTATCCGCACTCTCTATATTCCACAGTCCATAACCTATCTTTATACACGGAAATGCACTTCCCCACAGCAGGCAGCACAGCATGGCACCGAGCCACACAACACTGGTCTTCTGCATCCATTTGTCGTTTATCTCTATCTTTTTCATATTTACTTCTCTCTCGTGTCTTTTATATCATAGACTAACAACATTATATACGATTATAACTGCCAGTCTATATTCTTTGCATTCTCAGCAAGCAGCAACCTGGTCGCAAGCTCTTCATCATCCAGTTCTACATAGTCACCATTTGCATAATATCTCCACTCGGCTGTCATCTTTTTCCCTATAAAGTTCGTCTCCCTTATGACCCAGAACTGTTTTGGAGACAATCTCTCCTGATTATTTTTCATCAACGTATAGCACTCTGTGTACTTGCAATTCTTTACTAGTTCCTTGACATCCATAAATGTCTCACGATTCTGAACCTGACATATAAGCAGACTGCAATTCATCTTTGGTTTTCTCTGTACCCTCTCAATGGATATATCAAACCATGAACACAGTATCATATATATCAATATGTATACAAACAAATATGCTATGGAAAATACGACATCACCTTTATCGCCAATAATCTTGTATAGGAACCATTTATTAAAATAGAACAGGATCACGCCAGTCAGAAATGAACATAAGATCAGATCTGTGAACCACTGGCCGGCTATGATCAGCCCATGTGTGTTACGTGAATCTGAAAAAAAGCGCAGTATCCATAGAATCAACAGTGTGCCAACCGCCAACACAAGAGCCGCTATGCCAAGATGCACACCTGAGTCAAATATCCAATGCCAGTTAAGCGGCAATTTTATATGTTTTATATCTTGCAAGAGGTACTGCACATCAGGATTCCACACCGTATTGCCCCAATATATGAATCCCCATACTGCACCTATCACAAATAACAAAATCTCCTTTTTCCATCTTCCCCTCATAATGTACCTCCATTCTTAAGCATCTTTTATTGTATATATATGGAAAGTATATTTTTATACACGAAAAAAGTCAATTTTCTTTCCCCATTGGCGCGACTTGTTTTTGGCAAATATTTCTTCAATTATCTCCTCGTATATGATATGCTCTAGTTAGTTTATGCTAACCATATAGATTATTTACAAGGGGGATTACATGGAACAGAAAGAAAAAATTAAATACCAAAGGAACTGCCTGCTGGGCGCGCTCGGCGCAGCGCTCCTGATCGTGGGGGATCTGTGTATCAGCATAGTACCCGCATCACCCGCGGACAAAGGACTTTATGTGAGGGGGGCATATCTGAACGGGGATTTCCAGCTGTGGAGAGTGGCTCTGCTGCTTGTGACAGGTCTTGTCGGTATGTTCTTCTATGCATTTGGCATAGACGCCATATCGGAGCAGATACTTCCCAAGTACCGCAAGACGAGGGCACTCGTCAAATACGCAGGGCTCATGTATGTCGCGTCCGCCGCGACACTGCATTTTCTCGTGGGAACACTCGCTTACTGGGTAACCTATCTGTCTGAACACATTGGAAGAGAACAGGCCATCGCATATGTTGACGACTACTACAATCTGCTCTTTCCAGCCGTCAGCATAGTGTACATACCTACGGCACTGCTCATGCTCACAAGTCTTATATCGCTGCTGGCAGGCAGAACTGTCATGAAGAGGAGCATGATTGTATTTCACATCATCACATGGCAGCTTATATTTGTGCTCATTCCTGACATCAGACAGGCCATGGGCGCCGACATATCCACACTGGATTATGTATTCAGTCAGGCATCAGGAAACACCGCCTGCCTCATCTGGCTAGTTGCCAGCTTTGTATATTCTAAAAGAAACAGCAATTAACAACCGTCTCCAAACTAATTCAAACATATAAAAAGTTCCATGCATCTGCACCGTGCAGACACATGGAACTTTCTTATTACTCTATATTAACTTCAACCTACAGCATACCCTCTTTTATAATATCGTGGTCTCTCAGTACCTTTTCAATCACCGTGCCCTGGATCTTCTTAAGTATAGGTCTCTTGAGCTTGTTCAGAGATCCAAGATTTATCTCAAGCGGAGATTTGCCATCCATGAGCTTCACGCTGCTGTCCAGCAGTTCACGGATATCGTACACACTTCCCCACACCTCTGGAACACCTCTGTCCACACCGAGGAGTCCATACACAGCCTCCATGGCAGTTCTCACCGAATACTCTGTGGTGAACACTGTGTCACGAGGAGTGTCGGCGAACTGTCCGAGGAATGCAAAGTTGGTGCATCCGTCCGGAATTACGTCTGGTCTGTCGCCCTTTGCCCTTGGCATGAAGAATGCGGTGATATATGGCATCATAGTTGGCACACAGACTGCGCTGTTTGTGGCCAGTTCCTCGATCTCATCTTCTGGCACTCCCAGATGATAGAGCCACTCCTCCGTGATCTCCTTACCGGTACAATCCTTCATAGGCTTCTTGATATAATCGCCCGGAACATCTGTGAACAGGCCATATACCCATACACACACCTTATCCTTGTCCTGGGTCTTGAACTGTCCCTGTCTGTTGATGGTCCAACTCATCAGCCAGCTTGAATCCTGACAGCTCACGATACCACCCGTGACAACCTTTCCTGTTCTCGGATCACGCTTGCAGATATCCACGATGTATGGGATGATCTTGTCGTCAAGCGTTGTTACTGTGGCCGACTCCCAGTTTGTCTTAGATATATCAGAACAGAACTTCTCAGGATGGCCAAATGAAGGATCCTGTGCAGCTATGTTCTTCCACAGGCTCCAGCAGCCGCTTGTTCTCACCTCTGCGTCACCATTTGGCGCATGATTCTGATCACCGTAGATAGTTCCCTCCGTGCAGCTTCCATTTGTGACAAATACAAGATCGTTCTCAGTGAGCGGGATCCCCTTCTCAGTTCCGTTTACCCTGCACTCGATGGTCTTTGCTATCTTCTTGCCGTCTCTCATGTCAAATATGACATTTGTGACCTCCGTGTTGTACTGGAATGTCACGCCCGCCGCCTCAAGATACTTCACCATCGGAAGGATCAGCGACTCATACTGGTTGTACTTCGTGAACTTGAGGGCCGAGAAATCCGGAAGTCCTGAGATGTGATGTATGAATCTCTGGAAGTAAAGTTTCATCTCCAGCGCACTGTGCCAGTTCTCAAATGCGAACATCGTCCTCCAGTACAGCCAGAATGTTGAATCAAATACCTCATCGTCAAATACATCCTCTATCGTCTTGTCATACAGATCCTCATCCTTTGTCATGAAGAGCTTCATGATTTCCATACAGCCCTTCTGGCTCAGATTGAATTTGCCATCTGTGTGGGCATCCTTGCCTCTGTTCACTGTTGCTCTGCACAGTGAGTAATTTGGATCCTCCTTGTTCAGCCAGTAATACTCGTCAAGAACCGATGCCCCTGGTGTCTCTATGGAAGGTATACTTCTGAACAGATCCCACAGGCACTCGAAATGGTTCTCCATCTCACGTCCACCTCTCATGACGTAGCCTCTGGCAGGATCAAATATTCCATCGCACGCACCGCCCGCTATATCCATGGCCTCAAGAATATGGATATGTGAGCCCGGCATCTGTCCGTCACGTACAAGGAAGCAAGCTGCTGCCAGTGATGCAAGACCACTTCCCACTATATATGCGTTCTTGTCATCCACACCCTCTGGCTTTCTCGGTCTGGCAAATGCCTCGTAGTTACCATTTGTATAATAGATTCCCTTACTGTTCTTCTCATGCTTTCCGCGCTCCGTATTGCGGTACTCAGCATGTTCAGCCGCAGCCTTATCCTTCTGAACTTTTGCCTTATTATGATTTTTAACTGTGAGAGCTGCTGCTCCTGCGCCGGCTGCTGCCACCGCTGCTATCCCGATTCCCAATTTCTTCTTTGACATAAGCAATTCTCCTTTCAGTTTGCCGTCTATATCCATCTCATGCCCCTATAATAGCTTGCCCAATTTTTATTTCATATTTACAAAAAAAGTGGAATGATAAAATTTTTATCATTCCACCCGTTTTGTATAACTCTATATTGCATATGTACTCTAGCGATACCTTCTATCGCCGCCCTTCTGCCTGTAATATGCCGCCTTGTTCTCGTACATTCTCTCATCTGCAGCCTTTACTATCTCGTCAAATGACTCCCAGTCCTTCTCATCACTTGACACATAGCCACATGATATCGATACGGATTTCACCAGCTGTCCAGACCATCCACGCACAACGTCATCAAACTCCTGCTGCACTCTCTTCAGCCTTCTGGTATTTACAAAGATGATGGCTGCAAATTCATCACCGCCCATCCTGTACACCTTACCATAGTTTCCAAAACACTGCTCCATACACTCGGCAGCCCCCTGAAGCAGTTCATCTCCAGCCGCATGTCCCCGGGTATCATTCACTGGCTTAAGCCCATTTACATCCATGGACACATACACATATACAGAATCTCCCGGCAGTTCCCTGACATCATCTATATATGCGCTCCTGTTATAACATTTTGTAAGCTCATCTGTATAAGACCGTCTTATCAGCTTCTGCTCCCGTTTCTTATCTTCATCTATGTTTCTGGTGGTAAATATGACTTTTAAAGGACGTCCGTCCTCGTCAACATCTATCGATATAAATGACAGTCTGAACCATCCAAGATCCTTCACCATGAACTCACCTGATACAATCTTTTTCTTGATCAGCCTGTCCCCAAGACTATCAAGATCCATGAATTTCTGGGCACTTGCCTGATGTTCATCCACAACCACCTTATGAACGATCTTCCTCATAAGTTCCTTCGCCCCTGCTGCCCGCTCACCTGCCCTCAATATCAGGTCTCCTGCGGTATAGAGTGCAAATGTATCATGTTGAAGATCAAGCATATGCATGCTGTAATACATCCCCGACATGGATGTCAATATTGACAGCTGTTCATTTCTCTCCCGGTTCGCACGGATCACCTTCATCACCATGTTTACCACCAGGCCGGCGGCAAAACACAGATACAGTGCCATGATAACCATGATTGCCATATTACTCCGGCTATTCACATCCATTCTATATATGACCCCGATCACATACTCTCCGGATCTTCGGAATACACATCTGTTTCTAAATCCATTAATCCTTCTTATGCCTGTAAAACTGTCTTCATCGTCCGGCAGCATATCATCAGTCACCGAAATGCCGATCTCATCAAGAGTAAGCCCTACTACCGGTTCATATGAACATCCATATATTTCTCCCGATTCGCCATCTGCCACTACAACACTCAGTCCATCATACATAGGCATATTGGCAACCACCGTGGATATCTCATTCTGTTTTACTTCATTCAGAAGTCTTCTCGGCTCGATTCCAACCTGTATCATCTTGGTTCCATCGTCGTTCCATGTTATTGCATACATCATCTTCTTACCATTTGATGTGTTCGGAGTGACATCCTGACACATGGTGAGATTCTTGTCATCAAGCATCGGCTTGAAATACGCCATCTGCTCCCCGGAATCAAAGCTATATCCAAAATATTCGGGATTGGTACCAGCATATATCACGCCATCCGTATTAAACAAATGCACCTCATCAACAGATATAAGTGCAGCAATCTTGCGGAGCTCATCCACATCATTTGCCACCTCAGGCTTTGCATCAACTATATACGCCACAGCCTTAGCCCTGACCATATAATCTTCCTTGAGGGAGTCTATCAGATCTTCCTCACTTGCCTTATTCTTCTCAATTACATTGCTGACCTGATCCAGCAGCACCTGCGAGGTTCTGTCAAAACTCCTGTTATTGATAAAGCTCAGTATGACCGCCTGGATGACCATAGCAACCAGCACGATCCCCCCTGTTATCAGTATTATCCCCGGCAATCTCTTTTTCATATCTGATGTTCGACTCATAAGTGCTCTCCCGTATATCCCCGTAGTAACAGGTCTCTTTATCCTGATCAGCCTTCTGCTTTTACATCTCGATTTCAAAATTATGAATAGAATTTGCTATATTTCCACGAAGCGTGGTGCTAAGCTGCTCCACTATTTTATGATAATCGTCTTTCATCCCCTTGTCTACCCAGTCAAGCATAATCCCAACAAATCCATACTTGTAAAAGTCTGCGATGAACTGCTTATCAGCCTCCGAAAGATTATCCCCTGCACATTTCTCATCGACTACATCCGCTATGAGCTGATACGACAGCTTATACAGATAGTTTTCTATCTTAGCCTTATCCACCGACCTGTATATATTTGCGATAAATGGCTTGTTCTCCAGCACAGCCTCAAACACCTGTATCATGCCCTCCTGCCAGGTATCGTAGGTCTTCTTATCCTTCAGTGCCTGCTTCCCATCCTCTATACACACCCACTCGGCAAGCTCATATATGTCCTGAAAATGATAATAGAATGTCATTCTACTTATCCCGCAGTCTCCAGTGAGATCCGCTATCGTTATCTTGTCAAATGGCTTCTCCTTGAGAAGCTTTTTCAGAGATGCCTCAAGTGCTTTTTTAGTTGAATTTGCCATGCATACCTCCTGTTATCTAAGCTGTTCATATCATCCTTATAAACAAACATACTCATAAAAAACAATGTTGCTTCTTATGAGTATATCTTTATGTTTATTATATTCTTTTTTCGACAATTCTCTACTTAAAAATGTTATATTTCCTTATCTTTCTTCTGATCTTACGTCTGTTCTTCTCGTCTCCAAAGAAGCTGCTGAGCTTTTCAACAAACAGTGTCAAATATCTGAACATAGATTCCGCAGCAAATGCAAATACAACCATGAGCAGGAAACATATGTTGGATATCGACTCTATGGCAAACAGCCTGCCGAGGAAAAGGCCACAGAACAGCAGTCCGATTATGTTGATAAGAAGTACACCATACTTCATCTTGTTGAACGGATGGCTGATCTTGATTATTATCATGAATCCGACAACCGCAAGAAGCATTGTGCCGGCTGTGGCTATGTCCTCACTCGGGAGATTGAAGACCTGTCCGCAGATTACAAGTGCTCCGACCGACAACACATCCGTGAGTCCTGCAGGCAATGCTTTTAACATGACATTTACCATAAAGTTTCCCTCTATACGATCCCTGTTCGGCTCAAGTGCCAGCAGGAATCCCGGCAATCCTATGGTGAACATGCTTATGAGCGATATCTGTGAAGGCTCCAGCGGATATGTGATCGCAAATATCGCTGAGAATATGGCCATCAGCAGTGAGAATATATTCTTAACAAGGAAGAGGCTTGCTGATCTCTGTATATTGTTGACCACCTGTCTTCCCTCAAACACCACATATGGCATACGTCCGAAATCCGAATCCAGAAGCACCGTCTGTTCCTTAGTTACATCAGTTCCTGATATACCCATTGCAACTCCAATATCAGCTTCCTTAATTGCTGGTGCATCATTTACACCATCACCAGTCATGGCAACCGTGTGTTTCTGTTTCTGGAGCGCCCTGACTATGAGCTGCTTCTGTTTAGGCGTAACTCTTCCAAATACTGTATATTTATCCACAGCCTCAGTTATATCCTTCTCAGACGCCAAAGTGGACGCATCCACATAGTTCTCCGCTCCATCTATGCCTGCCCGCTTTGCCACCTCTGATACTGTGGCAGGGTTATCTCCGGATATGACTTTTATGGCAACGCCCTGCTCTTTGAAATATGTAAATGTGCTCTCCGCATTTTCCCTTATTGGATTTGAAAGCACTATATAACCAATAGGAGATATGCCTCCTAATGGTCTTACCGAACCAATAGAATCCTCTCCTGACTCCGCCATAAGAAGGACTCTGTATCCCTTGCTCTGGTACTCCTCTATCTCTCCGGATATCTCCTCATACCTATCCTTCATTATAAACTCCGGAGCACCAAGCATATAGTCTCCCTCGACAAATGACACCTTGCTGTATTTGTTCGCCGATGTGAAAGGCTGTGTCTTGAGCAGTGTCCTGCTGCCCTTCTCTATCTCATTCTTAGCCACATAGGCTCTGATTGCCTCCATTGTGGCATTGTTGTCCTCAATGACCGCCGAGTAATCCGCCAACAAGTGCGCAAATGCTCTCTTGTCCATCTCGGCATCGCCGCATCTGCCGCTTATCACCAGCTCTGTAACCTGCATACCCGGCTCAGTGATGGTTCCGGTCTTATCCACACAAAGTACATCGACTCTCGCGAGTGTCTCTATACTCTTCATGTCATGCAGTAACACTTGTTTCTTCGCAAGCCTTATTGTGCTGAGCGCAAGCGCAACAGTTGTGAGCAGATAAAGTCCTTCAGGGATCATTCCGAGAACCGCCGCAACCATCGATACCACACTCTTCTTGAATGTCTCTCCATTCATGATATACGCCTGGCAGAACAAAATGATTCCCACTGGTATGATGATGATTCCAACCCATTTTACAAGTTTGTTGATGTACCTGATCATCTCTGACTGTTCGCCGTCACCCATGGCCTTCGCCTGGGCTGTGAGCTGTGATATGTATGACTCATTGCCCACCTTGTCAAGCTTGGCATAGCACTGTCCGGACACCACAAAACTTCCGGACATGAGTCCATCACCTGATTTCTTCTTGATCTCGTCTGACTCACCGGTGAGCAGAGCTTCATTTACCGATATACTGCCGCTGAGCACCGTAGCGTCAGCACATATCTGATTGCCTGCCGACAGAATGATGATATCGTCCTTAACCAGTTCCTCTGATTGTATCTGCTGTTGTTCTCCGTCTCTCACAACTATCGAATGTGGCGCATTTAACATGCTCATCTTGTCAAGAGTCTTTTTTGCACGCAACTCCTGAAATATTCCTATAACCGTATTGCCTATGATGACCGGCAGGAAAGTCAGATTCCTAAACGAACCAACGATACATAGCAGCACCGTAAGTATGAGGAATATAAGATTGAAGTACGTAAGCAGGTTGGACTTGACGATCTGCCCCACAGTCTTCTGCGTACTTATATCCGTGTGATTGGTCTGTCCATTGTCGATCCTTTTCCTTACTTCCTCCGAGGTAAGACCCATGATCGGGACTCCTCGTGTATCCAAATTGCTTTCTGAGTTTGTATCCAAATAAAACACCTCTTCCTGTGTATATGGTCGGCAAATGTTATGCATCGAGCAGCATTTTGCATCGACTGCCCATGACATCTCATTATTTCTTTAACAAAGTTCTATTATAAGTACTCCAAGTAAGGTTATTCAAGGATGATGGCAGATATTTCATATTTTTTTAAGAAACCTTGTGTCTTATTAACGACAAGCGGACAACCATCTGGTTTGAGATATAGTTGATGACTGAGTCGGCTAAACAAAATGAGCATAACACATTTCCCATCTGGGTATTATTGTGTTACGCTCATTTTTTATGCAAGCCGCGAACCAGGTTTCGCATCTACATCATATTCCATTATCATAGCATAAGCCATATTTGATATATTGACTGCACTATGGTCTCTGTCCCATTGCGCCCTCAAGTGTGATCGTCTCACCACTCATGTACTTGAAATCCGGTGATGCGAGTGCCACGCATGCACGTCCAATCTCCTTCTCTACGTCTCCGAAGTGTCCCATTGGCGGCATCTTAACATTTGCCTTGAACGCATCCGGATATGCCTTCTCAAAGTTCTCAAGCTGTGATGTCCATGCGAGAGGACATACTATATTGACATTTATTCCGTCAGCTGCCCACTCTGTAGCTGCTACTCTTGTAAGGCCCCTGATGCCTTCCTTCGCTGCCGCATATGCGCACTGTCCGTAATTTCCAAAGAGGCCTGCACCTGATGCAAAGTTGATGACTGAACCCTTTGTCTCCTTCAGATATGGATAGCATGCCTGCATATAGTAAAATGCAGCGTAAAGACCTGAATATATGGCAAGGTCAAACTGTGCTGTTGTGTGATCTGCGATGGTAACGCCTGATGCAGATGCCTGCGCATTGTTGATGAGCACATCTATTCTTCCAAATTCCTTAACTGTCTGCTCCACAACGTTCTTGACGACGCTCTCGTTGTCCGCACCTGCGTTTACATCAGCCTGGACTGCAAGAACCTTGATCCCATATTTGCTCTCAAGCTCTGCCTTTGCATCCTCAAGTTTCTTGACATTACGTCCTGTAAGCACCAGATTGGCACCTTCCTTGGCATATGCTGTCGCTATTCCGTATCCGATGGATCCACAGCTTCCATCGCTGAGAACTGCACGTCCGCCTCCTGTTATTATCGCTGTCTTACCTGTTAAAAAACCCATATGTGTACACTCCTTCCCTAGCCATGACTACTTTCTTCACACCGCATAGATTTCTGTCAACCATAACATATATCTATAATTTCATAGCCCATGTCTATTATTATAGCCACACTACCTACCCAAAACAACACCTTCACATACCTTTAAATGAAAATATTTATGCATATCTTTACTTAACCCACTATCCTGTCCTCTTATTAAAATTTATATAAACTTGCTTGACTAAATCCGATTTCGGATTTATATTGGATAGTGGTGCTTTCCCGATCAAATATCATATATTTTAAGAAAATACTTTCTCATTGCTATGGGTTTAAATTTGCACCCCAATAATAACTAAAGGAGTTTTTTCATATTTTATGATCGCATATAAAGACAGTCATTTACAAGAACAGCTACGCATATTTAACACCCTCTGGAAAGCTCAGGACGATATCTGGCAGGAGGCGGCAAGAAACTCCGGGCTGCCTGAAACTGCTTTCTGGATAATTTATATATTGACCATTGAGAATAAAGCTGAACTTACTCAGGCAGAGCTATGCGACACATGGTTCATACCCAGACAGACATGCAACTCTGCTGTCAAAAAACTGGAAGGCAAGGGACTCATTTCTCTGACAACACACAAAGGTGCAGGGAACATCAAATATTTATCAATCACGGAAAATGGAGTCTCATTCGCCAACAAATATATTACGCCACTGACAAATGCTGATATTTCATCATTTTCGAGTTTTACGGATGAGGAAAGAGAACTTCTGCTCTCACTCATGCAGCGTCAGCTCGATTACCTTAAGAAAGGAACTGAAGGATTATGGAAATAAGACTTTCTGATTCATTTACATATAAAAAGCTTATAAGATATGTGCTGCCGTGCATTGCCATGATGATCATGACATCCATCTACAGCATTGTGGACGGCTACTTTGTCTCCAACATCATAGGCAAGAATCCATTTGCAGCGGTCAATCTGGTCATGCCTGTGCTGATGGCGATATCCGCCATAGGATTCATGATCGGTACGGGAGGCAGCGCACTGACTTCATATTATATGGGGCTCGGGGAAAAGAAAAAGGCAAATGAAGTATTCTCGATGCTGGTGTGGCTTATCATCATCTCGTCCTGCATTGTGGCAGTCATAGGATTTGTCTTCATGCCCCAGATAGTCGAGCTCCTCGGAGCCAGCGATACTATACGCTCAGACGCCATATTATACGGAAGAATACTCATTCTGTCAGAGCCGTTTTTTATGCTTCAGAACAGTTTTCAGAGTTTTCTTACAACGGCAGAGAAACAAAACCTTGGTCTGCTGGTTTCAGTACTTGCGGGTATCACCAACATGGTACTTGATTTTCTTCTCATGTTTGTGTTCCGCCTCGGCATAGCCGGAGCTGCGGCTGCCACAGGGTGCGGACAGATTATAGGAAGTGTAGTACCGCTCATATATTTTGCGACCAACACAACAGGATCGTTAAAACTGACGAAAGCAAAGTTTGACTGGAAGTGTATCTGGAAAGCCTGTGGAAACGGCTCTTCTGAGATGCTTACCAACCTGTCCACATCCCTTGTGTCTGTGGTCTATAACCTGCAGCTTATGAAACTTGCGAATGAAAATGGTATAGCAGCATATGGTGTGATAATGTATGTGTCATTCATATTCATGGCAATATTCTTCGGTTATGCCATCGGAGTCACGCCTATCATCGGTTATAACTATGGTGCCGGTAACAAAAAACAGCTGCACAGCCTGCTTAAAAAAAGCCTTGTGATCACCGCCGTCACAGCCATAACAATGACGGTTTTGTCCGAGGTTCTGGCACTCCCTATCGCAAGAATATTTGTTGGCTATGATGATACACTATGCCGTATGACCCAGACCGGTATGATGCTTTTTTCCATATCATTCCTGTTCTGCGGATTCAACGTATTTGGCTCAGGTTTCTTCACAGGTCTAGGCAACGGGCTTGTATCCGCAACCATATCTTTCCTCAGAACACTGGTGATACAGCTTGCAGCGGTGTTGATGCTGCCTATGGTGTTTGGCATCAATGGAATCTGGTGTGCTGTGGCCGTAGCGGAGGCTGTGACCCTTGTCATAACTATCACCTTCCTTATAAAAAATAAAAAGAAATACGGATATTAAACAAAATAAGCCGGAGTATGTGATTTTTAATTGTCACGCACTCCGGCATTTTTACATCGCCCTATTCACTATGTTCTTAAGTTCCGGATAGCTGGACACAGCCAGTACATCCTCGTCCGTCTTGTTCTGCAGCGACAAATACCACACCGGTGTCATTCCAGCATTTTTCGCTCCCATGACATCCTTCTTGTAGCTATCGCCCACATAGATGACCTCATCGTTCTTTACGCCCAGCTTTGTAGCTATCATATCGAACATCCTGCGGTTCGGCTTTTCTATACCAGCCTCCTCGCTTGTTATCATTGCGTCAAGTCTGCCCGTAAGTCCAAGTCTGTCTATCTTCCTGAACTGGATATGCGCAGTCATATCTGTACAGATACCAATCTTTATTCCTCTGGCTTTCATATCATCTATAAACTCCAATGCCCCGGGGAATATGGATATCTTGTTCAGGAAATTGTTCCAGAAATAGTTGTACACCTGCAGGTCATACTTAAATGGTGATACCCCCAGAATCTCCAGCATCTTCTGGAAGTACAGCACCCTATTGTGCTGCGCCGCCATATCCCAGGCAGAGAGCTGATCCTTTACCATGTCTCTGCCTTCTTCAAAGGCTTTCATCACTGTCACTTCATCTATATGAAGAAGTTCATTTGCCACATATCTCACAGTGTCTTCCACTGCCTTATCATTCTCGTGAAGGCAGTCGTATAATGTATCATCTAAATCAAATACTATTGCTCTTATCATATCTACCGGCACTCCCTTCGAACTTCATCGGTGATCGTTGTTCCACCGGACTTATACCAGTTGTCCACAAAACTGTCAAATTCATCCAGATCTGCTTCACCTGTAACTATCTTCAGGTAAGTATTGCTCTCCAGATTCTCAAGGTGCCACCAGTCTGACACCATGGTCTCAGTCTCACCGAAGTACAGAGATTCGACTTTATTTGTACGCGCATCATTGAGGATCTTGCATGCAGTTATACGGGATGTATATGCCGCCCAGTCCTCCGATGACGCATTATCTTCATTCTTGAGATATGACTCACACGCCTCATAATAAGATTGTTCCAGCAGATTCAGATCATCCGGCTGCCTTATGCCAGAGAACACGTGGTTCAGCTCGCCATAGCATATCTGAAGTGCATTGTTGTAGTCCACGTTCATTGCAAGTGGTCTTGCGGTAGGATCCACATTGAGTTTGTAGTAATCCTTTATAGCCTGATTGTCTTTGTCCTCATATCTTACATAGTCGAACAGCACACTTATTATCTTGCACACTATCTCCGGGTGCTCATATCCCTTTCTGACTACCACGAAGTTGCCATATGGAACCTGAGTGTGATAACTCGTTGAGTCGTTTTCCTCTGTGGCAAGCAGATATGGTTCCCACTTTGCTGTTGGATCGG
>OGPF01000992.1_pt1 | contig 14507 bp, 18 predicted proteins | sample 1552871 | NCBI WGS metagenome assembly OGPF01 (sample SAMEA2580276, study PRJEB22360) | human gut metagenome | biome: human gut; feature: human-associated habitat; material: faeces | place: Denmark | collected 2008/2010
ATTTTGAAGTTGATTGAGAACGGTGCATTTGATTTGAGCCAAATCCAAGAATAATCTGCAAATTTCATATACTAAGAACTTGATGTAACACCCTATACCCTTAAAAAATAGGGAAAGTAATATAAAGCCCCAAAAAACAAGTCTAAAAAGTTCTATTAGAACGGTATCTTCGCTTTTTGCCTGTTCTTATGATTATAATTTTAGTGGTCACGTTTTTTGCTACTTGAATGACAGAAAACATCGTAGAAATACGGTGTTTTTTGTTGCCCCAAACCCTACAATTTCATACATAACCACAGGTTAGTACAAATACCTTGCGTGATTTTTTTGAAAGGCTTAGAAAGGCAATTTTGCCCGATTTTCGCCCCGAAAAATGACAGAAACAAGGCTCTGAGTATCTTTCCTGTGGTTTTTTTATTTCCAGACGGAAAGGAGGACTTTATGCCGAGAATGAGCAAGAAACGGAAACAAGATTGGGCATTGTTTCTGAACGAAAGAAATCGCATTACCTACAACGAACTTTGCAGAAAATGCAGTAATGACTGCAAGCAGAGTTTCCGTTGTATCGTGGTGCTTTGCCCTAAGTATTTATCGAAAAGGAGAACGAAGAAAAATGAAGCAAATGGAAAATGAAATGAATGTAAATGTCCCTCTCGAAGTTATTAAGGCAAGTGAGATTGAGCCGAAGGAAGTGAAATGGCTGTGGTATCCGTATATTCCGTACGGCAAGGTTACGCTGTTGCAGGGCGATCCGGGCGATGGAAAAAGCAAGTTAATGCTGTCAATCGCCGCACTGCTCTCTAAGGGCGAACCTCTGCCTTTTACTGAAACGGAAGAAAATGAGCCTATGACTATCATCTATCAGACAACGGAAGATGATGCAGACGATACGGTAGTACCCCGATTTAACTCTGCCGGTGGGAACGGAGAAAACCTTATCTTCATCAAGGAAGATGAAAAGTCTTTATCCTTTGGAGATAACCGTATTGCTGAAGCAATCGAAAAGTATCACGCAAAACTTTTAATTCTTGACCCGATGAGTTCCTATATCGGAGAGAACTGTTCAATGAACAATGCCAACGAAACAAGGGCAGAGTTTAATCACTTGATTGCAGTTGCAAAAAATACTGGCTGTGCCATCGTGATTATCGCCCATATGAACAAGATGAGAGATATAAATCCTCTTTATCGCACCAACGGTTAGATTGATATTGCGGGTGCTGCAAGAAGTATTCTTGCAATCACACGCACACCGAACAAAGAAGCACCAGCGGAACGATATATGGTGCAAGTGAAATCTAACCTTGCCCCGACAGGCTCGGCAATTCTTTTTGAGGTGGCAGAAAAGGGAGTGGACTTTATCTCTGAAATGGAAATGACAGCAGAAGAAGCGTTCCAATCCCTCGCACCCAAAATGGGCAGACCGAACGAAAAGGAAATCAAGGCGAAAGAATTTCTTTTGGAAATGCTGAAAGACGGAGAAATGCTTTCTTCGGATTGCGAAGAAAGACTTGAAGCCGCTGGGTTCAAAAAATCGACCATCAAAAAGGCAAAGAAGAAAGCAGGAGTTATCTCCCGAAAACAAGGCTTTCTGTGGTACTGGTCTTTGCCGATGGGCGATATACCGAGAGAATAAAAGCAGGCTGTCTGATGGCGGGACAGTCTGTTTTTATGATTGAGGTATCAAAAGGAGGTCAAGGGGGAACTCCCTTGCCCACGACATCTTTGCAGACGAAGTCTGAAAGTGTCATAGTGGGTTACACACATTCAAAGAATGTTGTGTAATGGCTTCGCCCCCTGCTGAGAAAGGAGAGCAAAATGGCAAAAACCAACAAGGCAGATATGAGTTGTGCAAGGGTAAAAAAGTACACCGCTTCTGATGTGAGCAAGGCGGAAAGGCACAACGAACGCAAGAATGAAACCTATGAAAATATGAATGTGATTGAGGAACGAATACCCTATAATGTGCATTTCAAAAAGCCGACTGCCCCGACCTATATGGAACAGTTAAAGCAGATGGAAACAGACGGTCAGGTGTCGCTTCGTGGGCTAAGGGAAGACGCAACACTCTTTAATGAGATTGTGATTGATGTGAATACGATGTACTTCGAGCGTAACGGTGGCTATGAATACGCAAAGCAGTTTTATGAAGAAGCCTATCGTTTCATAGAAGAAAAATTCGGTTCTGATAATGTTATATCGGCAGTAATGCACGCTGATGAAATCAATATAGCTGCAACCGAAGAACTTGGAAAAGAGGTTTACCATTATCATCTTCACGCTATGGTTCTGCCTGTGGTGGAGAAAGAAATCCTATGGAGTAAGCGTTGCAAAGACCCCGAACTGCGAGGAACGGTCAAGGAAGTGGTTAATCAGATAAGCCATTCAAAGAAATGGAAATCGGATATTCCGCTGACCGATGAAAAAGGAAAGCCGTTTCTTAGGAAGAACGGAAAGCCGATGTTTCGAGCTTCGTACAGCATATTGCAAGATGAGTTGTTTCACTTTATGACGGAACAGGGGTTCAAAGGCTTTCAGCGTGGCGAATACGGAAGTACAGCAGAGCATTTGACTTCCCTGCAATATCAAATCCAACAGGACAAAGAGCGATTGGAGAAGTTGCAGAAGCGTATTCAAAAGGAACAGGTCAAGTATGAGCCTGCCCGTCATATCTCCAAAACCTTAAACGAGATTGACAGTATGGGACAGAAAACATTCACAGGCAAAATGGCAATTTCCCAAAAGGACTATTCTGAGCTTACTGCCCTTGCCAAAGAGGGTATTACCAGTCGTGCGGAAATCAAAAAATTTGAGCAGAGTGCAAATTTTTACCGACAGAAGTATATGGACAGTGCAAACGCATTGGAGAGAATGAAAACTAAATACAACGAACTGAAAGAAAAGTGCCGACCTTTTCTTGAAGCGTTAGAGCATTTCCCCGAAGTTGCTAAACTTTTTACCGAAAAAGTGAAGCAACTTTTTTCTTTTAAGGAAGCACAGGAACAAGCCGAAAAAGAAGCAAGGGAAAAAGAAAGACAGGAGCGTATTAAGGCACGAAGAAACAAGCGTGGTATGGAAAGATAACCATTTCCATTATACTCACGACTTAATGACTTCTTGATATGTTCCGATGAAACAGGCTGTATTTGTGGGGTGTTCCAAACGGAATGCCCCACAATCAATTTATGAAAAGGAGAAAATGATTATATGAAAGAGAATACTTTATCTTATACAACACGAATAGGCAAAACAACTTTTATTGTCAATGTGAAGCAATCGGAAAGTGCGAAGAAGCCTTTGAATACGGTGTTTCAAGAGATATGCAGACACGAGATGTTGGGAGATTTTTCAGCGGATAAATATTTGAATTTAGAAAACTTACAAAAATCATCTTGACAAACTCGTTCCCGAAGGCACGAATTATCGAGCCAAGACGAGGTTTGCCAAGTTCTATAATCTGCCAGAGCTGATGCAGATGTTCCGTGAGGTGGCGGATATACAGACCGCCGATATGCTAAAGCTCCCCGTGCCAAAGGTCAATTATCGCAATATTAAGACCAAGCCAAGCGAGATACAGACCGAAATGGTAGCTTCCCTTGCGAAGCGGGCTGAGAAAGTCAGGGCAAGGCTTGTCGAGCCGAACATCGACAATATGCTCAAGATAACCAATGACGGGCGGAAACTGGCTCTTGACCAGAGAATGATTGACCCGATGCTGCCAGATGACCCAGACAGTAAAGTCAATGCCTGCGTGGATAATGTGTACCGTATCTGGGAGGAACACGCCGATACCAAAGCGACACAGCTTGTGTTCTGCGACCTGTCCACCCCGAAAAATGACGGTACTTTCAATGTCTACGACGATATGAGGGAGAAGCTGATAGCCCGTGGTATCCCGGCTGGGCAGATACGTTTTATTCACGAAGCGACCACCGATGCACAGAAAAAAGAGTTGTTCGGCAAGGTCAGAAGCGGCGAAGTCCGTGTGCTGCTCGGCTCTACTCCGAAGATGGGAGCAGGTACGAATGTGCAGGACAGGCTCATAGCAATCCATAACCTTGATTGTCCGTGGCGTCCTTCCGATGTAGGACGGATTTTGCGGACATTCAAAATAAAAAAGAATGTGGAGGTAACAGACAATGGCAAAATCATTATTTGAGGAACTGGGCGGCAAATACGAAAGGCAACGGCATTTAGATTATCTAAAACAGTACCGTAAAGTTACATACACCAATCTTCTTACAAGCGGCAGACTTAACGCTTACCTTGCCGACATTGACAGACAGGCACAGGAACGCTTTGAAAGGCTCATAGAGGGTATGAAACAGGCACGGCATAACGGAACAGCTAAAGGCAGAAAACGCCTTAGAATGGACAAGATGCCTCAATAACATAAGGGCTTGTGCGAGGGAGATTATGGAAAAGGAAATTATTTTTGCATAAACAGATGATTAGTGGCAGGGTGAAATCCTGCCGCTTTTTCTGCTTTAGTTTGTCAGCTTGACAAATAAAGAGTTAAGGAGTATAATTAGATTCAGTATTATACAAGGAGTTAATAAATATGCGGCAAGGTATTCTTAAATAAACTGTCAATTTGATAGTGGGAACAAAAAGTAGCAGTCCCGTTTCACTTTTAATATGGGGCTTAGTTTTTTGTACCCAGTTTAAGAATACTTTTATCATGTAATTTTATATGCCCGAAAACATATAAGTGTTTTGGGGCTATTGGAGTTATTTACCCAGTGATAGGAGTATTTATCACTGGGTATTTTTATGCCCTTTTTTGGGTGTTGATAGGAGGAAAATTACATGAAAATAATTAACTTAGGCATTCTGGCTCACGTTGACGCAGGAAAGACAACATTAACGGAAAGTTTATTGTATACCAGTGGTGCAATTGCAGAACCAGGGAGCGTAGATAAAGGCACAACAAGGACAGATACAATGAATTTGGAGCGTCAAAGGGGAATCACTATCCAGACAGCAGTGACATCTTTTCAGTGGGAGGATGTAAAAGTCAACATTATAGATACGCCAGGCCATATGGATTTTTTGGCGGAAGTATACCGTTCTTTATCCGTATTAGACGGAGCAGTATTATTAGTTTCTGCAAAGGATGGCATACAGGCACAGACCCGTATACTGTTTCATGCACTACAGACAATGAAGATTCCGACAATTTTTTTCATCAATAAAATTGACCAAGAGGGGATTGATTTGCCAATGGTATATCGGGAAATGAAAGCAAAGCTTTCTTCGGAAATTATAGTGAAGCAAAAGGTTGGGCAGCATCCCCATATAAATGTAACGGACAATGACGATATGGAACAGTGGGATGCGGTAATTATGGGAAACGATGAACTATTAGAGAAATATATATCAGGGAAACCGTTTAAAATGTCAGAACTGGAACAGGAAGAAAACAGGAGATTTCAAAACGGAACGTTATTTCCCGTTTATCACGGAAGCGCTAAAAACAATCTGGGGATTCGGCAGCTTATAGAAGTGATTGCCAGTAAGTTTTATTCATCAACGCCTGAAGATCAATCTGAACTATGCGGGCAGGTTTTTAAGATTGAATATTCAGAGAAAAGGCGGCGTTTTGTTTATGTGCGTATATATAGCGGAACATTGCATTTGAGGGATGTTATTAGAATATCTGAAAAAGAGAAAATAAAAATCACAGAGATGTGTGTTCCGACAAACGGTGAATTATATTCATCCGATACAGCCTGCTCTGGTGATATTGTAATTTTACCAAATGATGTTTTGCAGCTAAACAGTATTTTGGGGAACGAAATGCTGTTGCCGCAGAGAAAATTTATTGAAAATCCTCTCCCTATGCTCCAAACAACGATTGCAGTAAAGAAATCTGAACAGCGGGAAATATTGCTTGGGGCACTTACAGAAATTTCAGATGGCGACCCTCTTTTAAAATATTATGTGGATACTACAACGCATGAGATCATACTTTCTTTTTTGGGGAAAGTGCAGATGGAAGTCATTTGTGCCATCCTTGAGGAAAAATATCATGTGGAGGCAGAAATAAAAGAGCCTACTGTTATATATATGGAAAGACCGCTTAGAAAAGCAGAATATACCATCCACATAGAAGTCCCGCCAAATCCTTTCTGGGCTTCTGTCGGGTTGTCCATAGAGCCGCTCCCTATTGGAAGCGGAGTGCAGTATGAAAGCAGAGTTTCACTTGGATATTTAAACCAATCGTTCCAAAATGCGGTTATGGAGGGGGTTCTTTATGGCTGCGAGCAGGGGCTGTATGGATGGAAAGTGACAGACTGTAAAATCTGTTTTGAATATGGATTGTATTATAGTCCTGTAAGTACCCCCGCAGACTTTCGGCTGCTTTCCCCTATCGTATTGGAGCAGGCTTTAAAAAAAGCAGGGACAGAACTATTAGAGCCATATCTCCACTTTGAAATTTATGCACCGCAGGAATATCTCTCACGGGCGTATCATGATGCTCCAAGGTATTGTGCAGATATTGTAAGTACTCAGATAAAGAATGACGAGGTCATTCTGAAAGGAGAAATCCCTGCCAGATGTATTCAAGAATACAGGAACGATTTAACTTATTTCACAAATGGGCAGGGAGTCTGCTTGACAGAGTTAAAAGGATACCAGCCAGCTATTGGTAAATTTATTTGCCAACCCCGCCGCCCGAATAGCCGTATAGATAAGGTTCGGCATATGTTCCACAAGTTAGCTTAACAGCTTGCAAAAGTTGTATAAAATGAGATTTGAAAGGATTAGAAGCTAATTATGATGAAATGCGAATGGATATTGTGTCCTGTTTGTGGGAGCAAAACCCGTAATAAAATTAGGAAGGACACTGTTTTGGAGAATTATCCCCTTTATTGTCCAAAATGCAGACAAGAAAGCTTGATTAAAGTTGACAACTTGAAGATAACTGTCATCAAAGAGCCAGACGCTTAAGACGCAGAGCCGATGAAATTGTGGAACAATTCACGAATCATCGGCTCTTTTTGTTTCGTATTTGAAAGAACAAACTCACCAAATAAAAAAACGATATTCGGGTGGGTTATTTTGTTATACCCTAAATTACCCTCTGAATTTGTTTTTAAATTTGGAGGGATTTTTTTATGTTCTTTTTTCGGGCGGTTATTCATCTGCTCATACGAAGTAAAATTTATCTATACATAGCACATCAAAGAATGGCAGGAAACCAGTTAAAAAAATCTTTGTCTATGCAACGGTACTTCCTGCCTTGAAAGTAGAAGTACAATCTCCATACAACAGAATTAGCATTTCCTATAACCGTAAAGGTCACAGAGCCTTTGCGGTTTTTCTTTTGTCGATTTTTGTTGGAAAGTGCCGCAGGGCTGTTTCTGATATGCAGTGTCGTTCTCCACCTCTCCATCTGGATTTTTTACATTTCAAAAATTCAGATGGGAGGTATTAGCGGTGAAATACGCACCAAGAAAAGTATATATCAAAGAGAATGGCGGCTATGAGGAACTGTCCTATATGGACTTCTGCCGCCGCAGGGAAGCCGACCAGACCTATCTGGACAAGCTGTTCATCCCCATTCAGGGCTGCCTGCTTGAAGTTGTGAGGGAGCAATACACGGACTTCTACCGTGACAAGGAACGGTGGCGTTATCTGCAAAAATTAGATACGAAGAACAGCCTGCTTTCTCTGGATGGATTTACGGACAGCGAGGGGAATCCTTTAGACTTTATCGCTGATGAAGCGGCGGACATTGCGGAAACCGTTGTCAATACGGTCATGGTGGACAGGTTGAAAGCCGCTTTATCCTTATTGTCGGATAGTGAGCAGGTATTGATTAGAGCAATCTTCTTTGAGGAACTTTCCGAGCGGGAAGTAGGTTTAAGGTTAGGCATAACGCAGAGTGTTGTGAACAAACGCAAAGCCAGAATCCTAATAAAACTAAGAAAGATAATAGAAAATTAAAATTTAAGGCGTTCAGCCCCCTTGTTTTTTCCTTTGGGAAGATGAGGGGGCTTTTCTCTGCCCTCTCAATCAATTCTGATTGGAGGAAAAGAAGCATGGCATATGACCACGGACGGGAGGACAGGAAATGGCGTATCTGGAAAGAAGCGGAGGAAAAGCTGCTGCGTGAGTGCGGCGTTGATGAAACGACCATTGAGCAGATACGCATAGCGGACAGGGCAGACTTCAATTCCAACAGGCGGTTTTACCGATGGACGAATGACGTTGCGGAATACCTTGAGGACATGGCAGACAGGGAGCGGCAGACGGAAGTGGGTACGGTTGCGGAGTTACTGGACGAGATTGAGAGCGAAAATCTCTATCAATTGTTAGTGACAGTAGACGGGCGTACCTTGAAAATCGTCTTGCTGAAAATGCAGGGGTATTCCACAAAGGAGATTGCCCCACTTGTGCATTTGACGACTGGTGCCATCTATGCGAGGTTAGACCATTTGCGGAAGAAGCTGCGGAAAATTTTATAGCGTCTAAGACAGCCTGCCATCCTGCGGGCTACTGGGTGAGGGATGGAAATCCCCTCACTCATTTTTTACAGGAGGTAAGCAGGATGGCATACAGGGTTAAGGCATACACGCTTCGGGAAGAAGCCACGGAAAGCGGAACAAGGTATTTTATCAGCTTCAAGGACGGGCAGGGCAAATCTCACGAGTTGGAAGTGTCGGAACAGTTCTTTATGGAGTTTCGGCAGATGGAACGCAGGAACAGGAATCTTCTCCAATGGGACGAGCGGCACAGGGAGTTTTCGGAAGTACGGGACGAAACGCTGAACAGACGGGCGTTGCGTGTGCCTAAGAGCCTTGATGAACGCATGATTGAGGAAGAACGGAATGAAATGCTCTGTAAGGCGGTTGACGGACTGCCAGAGATACAAAGGCGGCGTTTCCTGCTCTACTACGAGCATGATTTCAATTTTTATCAAATCGCTGCGATGGAGCATTGCACTGCTTCAGCAATACAGAAATCTGTTGCGATTGCAAAGGAGAAAGTAAAGGCGGAAATGAAGAAGTATCTCCAACCGTGACTGACACCGCCGAAAAAGAAATCTGTTTTTTATTTGTGTGGGATTGGCGGCATTACATACTCTCACTTTTTTTCGTGAGAGTAAATCTATTTTTAAGGAGGTCAACGTCTATGTGCAACGAAAACAAAAACACCGCCCGAAAGGAGGAAACTCATGCAGAAGTTACAGACAGTCAACGCCGAAACGCTCCTTTATGAGTCGCTTGAGAAGCCGTCCTTTGTGGTGGACAGCCTTATTCCCACAGGATTGTCGCTGTTCTGCGGCTCACAGAAGATAGGCAAGAGCTGGCTCATGCTGAAGCTATGTTTATGCGTGTCGCAGGGACTTCCCTTGTGGGATATGCCGACAATGGAGGGCGACGTGCTTTACCTCTGCCTTGAGGACACGTTCTGCCGCATACAGGACAGGCTGTTCCGATTGACGGACGAAGCAAGCGGGCGGCTCCACTTTGCCGTGGCAAGCTGCAAGCTGTCAGACGGTCTTATCGTGCAGTTGGAAGATTATTTGAAAGACTATCCAGACAGCAGGCTCATTGTGATTGACACCTTGCAGAAAGTCCGTACAGCTTCAAAAGACAATGCCTATGCAAGCGACTATGGGGACATCTCCCTAATCAAAGATTTTGCCGACAGGCACTCTCTGGCAGTCATTGTCGTACACCACATCCGAAAGCAGAATGACAGCGACGTATTTAACAAGGTGTCTGGCACGACAGGCTTAACGGGGAGTGCCGACGCTACCTTTGTTCTGGAAAAGGAGAAACGGGCATCCGACACCGCCAAGCTGTATGTGACGGGCAGGGACACACCCTATCAGGAATACACGCTTCGTTTCCGTGATTGCAGTTGGGAACTTGTGGAGCGGAAAACGCAGGAGCAGCTTGCGAAAGAAACGATACCAGACGTCCTTTTTCGGTTGGTGGATTTTATGAGGGATAAGGAAGAATGGGCAGGCACGGCAACGGAACTGTTAGCCGCTATGGGGGAAACGGAAACCATACCCACGGTGATTACGAAATGGCTGAATGAATACCGCACCACATTTTTAAGCGAGAACCGTATTTGCTACCAGTACAGCCGCAGGAAAGACGGCAGGCAGATTGCCCTTGCAAGGAGGGCGGGTGACAGCGGTGACGGTGGTGACGGCGATATTGGGATACCCCCCTGTTACTGTCATTGACGCTTAAAGCCGTGTAAAGCTGGCGGCTCTGCCCTTTGGGTGACGGCGGTGACAGTGATTTTAGGATACCCCGCCGCTGTCATCCCTACGGGAGAACACCCCGCAAACGCAAAATGCAGGCGTGGGATTCACCCGCCCTTTTCGGGCGTGTAAAACCACCCCTGCGGTCAGAAAAATCTCTCCGATTTTTCCGACTGCGTTTACAGGGTGTAACACACTACACTTTGCCCTGCAAAGTCGTGTGCCAGACGTTCCCTCTGGACTCCCTTAAGGCAGAGCTGTCGCCCTGCTATCCTACGCCTTGCGGCTTCGGATAAAAGAATGTCGGGGTGACGGTGACGGCTCATGCGAGGGGGTATCCCAATATCGCTGTCACCGCTGTCACCCAAAGGGCAGTTACCCGCCGAAGAAAGGAAGATGATGGATTATGCCCTATGCAATCCTGCGTTTCCAGAAACGCAAAGCGGGCGGCGTTGCGGCTTGCGAACGCCACAACGAACGGAAGAAAGAAGCCTACAAAAGCAATCCAGATATCGACATGGAACGCTCTAAAAATAACTATCACCTTGTAAAACCGCCACGCTACACCTACAAGAAAGAGATTAACCGTATGGTAGCCGAAGCAGGGTGCAGGACAAGGAAAGACAGCGTGATGATGGTGGAAACGCTTATCACCGCTTCACCAGAATTTATGAACAGCCTGCCGCCCGAAGAACAGAAAGCATATTTTACGATGGCTCTGGACTTCATTTCGGAGCGTGTCGGAGAGCAGAATATCCTCTCTGCAGTTGTCCATATGGACGAGAGAACGCCACATATGCATCTCTGCTTTGTGCCGATTACACCAGACAACAAGCTGTCAGCGAAAACCATTTTAGGCAACCAGAAATCATTATCCGAGTGGCAGACCGCCTACCATGAGCGGATGTCCTCACGGTGGAATCAGCTTGAAAGAGGTCAGTCCTCAATGGAAACGAAACGGAAACACGTCCCCACATGGCTCTATAAGTTGGGCGGCAGACTGGATAAACAGTATGAAGAAATCGTTGCGGCATTGTCTGATATTAACGCCTTTAACGCAGGGAAGAAGCGTGACAAGGCATTGGAACTGATTGCAGCATGGCTCCCAGACGTGGAGAAATTCTCTAAGGAAATCAGTAAGCAGAGTGCTTATATCGATAGCTTAAAGGAGCAAATCGGGCAGGAATCAGACTATGCGGGGCGTATGCGTGATGAAAAGTACGAGCAGGAATTAAAGGTGCAGAAAGCGAATCAGAAGATATTTGAGTTGCAGAGAACCAACGAGCAGATGGGGCGGCTGCTGTCCAAAATACCGCCAGAAGTGTTGGAAGAATTGCAGAAAAATCATAAAAGCAGAGTGAAAGAAAGGTAGATATGTGAATGAAGAAACAGGATTTTAAGGTGTTAAAGACCAAAGACTTGCACCCGTTTCCCGACAATCCGTTTCATGTGGCAGAGGATGAAACGCTGTCAGAGTTAGCGGAAAGCATCAAGGAATTTGGCATTGTCACTCCGATAATCACACGCCCGAAAGAGGACGGGAACGGCTATGAAGTGATTGCGGGACAGCGGCGTGTCCGTGCGTCTGAACTTGCAGGGATAAACACAATCCCCGCTTTTGTCCTGCCCTTAGACCGTGACCGAGCCATCATCACCCTTGTAGACAGTAATTTACAGCGTGAAAATATCCTGCCATCAGAGCGGGCGTTTGCCTACAAGATGAAATCTGAAGCCATGAAACGGCAGGGTTTCCGCACGGATTTAACCTCGTCACAAGTTGTGACGAAGTTGCGGACGGACGACAAGGTGGCACAGGGCTTCGGCGTGGGCAGGATGACCGTGCAGAGGTTCATCCGCTTGACGGAACTGATACCGCCGATTTTGCAGATGGTGGACGAGGGGAGAATTGCCCTCACGCCTGCGGTGGAACTGTCCTTTTTGAAGAAAGACGAGCAGGAAAACCTCTTTGCCACGATGGAGAGTGAAGAAGCAACGCCCTCACTCTCACAGGCACAGCGGATGAAAAGCCTAAGCCAGAGCGGGCGGCTTGACATGGATACGATATTTGCAATTATGACGGAGGAAAAGGGAAACCAGAAAGAAACCTTGAAAATCAACACAAGCAAGCTGAAAAAGTATTTTCCGAAGAACACAACACCAAAGCAGATGGAGGAAACCATCATCAAACTTTTGGAGCGTGAGTTGCAGAGGAAACGTAACCGTGACAGCCGCTAATCTTCTCTTTTCGGGAGGTAAAATGCAGGAATTTGGAGCAGAAGAAAGACAGAATTTTAGGGAAAATGAGGTAAGGAATGAAAGAAATCCAGTATGAGATTGTAAAGGAAATCGCCGTATTGTCTGCGAGTGACAGCGGATACACAAAGGAAATCAATCTTATCTCATGGAACGGGAGAGAGCCGAAATATGACATCCGCAGCTTTTCCCCGAACCGTGAGAAGTGCGGGAAAGGCATCACGTTGAACGCTGATGAAGCGGCGGCACTCCTTGAAGCATTACAGAAAGAATTGAACAGCGGGGATTGATGGTATCTGATTGACAGGGCGGGGCGTTTCCAGACGTTCTCTTGCCCTGTCTGGAAAGGAAGATTTAAGTATGGGCGAGGATAAGAAAGCAGATAAAAAGAGAAAGCGTATCGTGCCGAAAGCACCAGTGCAGATGATAATCAGCCGTGAATATGTCGGCACACAGACAGTCACAGAAGCGTTTATCCCGATTATCTCCGAGGATATTCGAAAGAAGATTGCCGAGGGCGACACCTTCGACAAGGAGGGGCTGTCCGCTTAGAATGTACGCAATGGGACATGAAAACAGATAGGACAGATACGGAGGTTTTACAGTATGGCAGGAATAAGAACGGAGAATAAGGTTTATGAAGTCGGCATTTATTGTCGGTTATCAAAAGACGATGGCACGGATAACGAGAGTGCGAGCATTGCCACACAGAAATCCATCCTCACGGATTATGTGAAAAAGCAGGGATGGCACTTAGCAAAAACGTATGTGGACGACGGTTACTCTGGCACAAATTTCCAAAGACCAAGTTTCCAGAACATGATAAAAGACATTGAAAACGGGCTGATAAACTGCGTTATCACGAAAGATTTATCACGTCTGGGGAGGAATTACCTTGACTGCGGGCTGTATCTGGAAGTGTTTTTCCCAGAGCATAACGTGAGGTATATAGCGGTCAATGACGGCGTGGATACGCTCAATAAATCGGCGATGGACATCACGCCTTTCCGCAACATCCTAAACGAAATGTATTCTGCCGATGTGTCGGTCAAGATAAAATCGGCGTACCGTGCGAGGTTTCAGCAGGGGAAATTCATGGGAACAACAGCCCCTTATGGCTATGTCAAAGATCCTGCCGACCACAACCATCTGTTGATAGATGACAAGGTTGCCCATGTGGTAAGGGAGATATTCGACCTTGCATTAGCGGGCAACGGAATCGCCAAAATCCGTAAGCACATCAACAAACAGCATATCCTACGCCCTGCCGCTTATGCGGTCACACAGGGGGCGACAGGCTATGAGCGGCACTTTGAGGGTAACGAGGAAAACCGTTATATTTGGAGCGAGAACAGCGTAAGGGGCATTTTAAGAAGCCCGATATATGCGGGAAACCTTGCAGGCTACAAGCGGATTGCCGCCAACATGAAAAGCAAGAAACGCCCCTCTAAGCTGCCCGAAGAATGGGAAGTGATACCAGACACCCATGAGGGGATAGTCACGCAGGAGGAATTTGATACCGTACAGCAGCTTATTACAAGCCGCAGATTACCAGAAAACAAGGGCGGCTTTGAGAACATCTTTGCAGGCGTTATTAAGTGTGCGGACTGCGGTTATGCGATGCGGGCTATGAGTGCCAACAGGAGGAAACGCCCCGACATCATCGACTGCGTACAATATTCCTGCAATAATTATGGCAGATACGGTAATATCATGTGTACCGCACACAGCATTGAAGCGAGGGACTTGTTCAACGCCGTCCTTGCCGACATCAACCGATTTGCGGATATGGCGGTCAATGATGAAAAGGCGGTAAGGGCGATTGAAAAGCGGCTCACGGAAACAGACCAGAGCAGGGCAAAGGCACTGGAAAAGGAGCAGAGAAAGCTGAACAAACGCCTTGCGGAACTGGACAGGCTGTTTTCCTCCCTTTATGAAGATAAGGTGATGGAGCGTATTACGGAGCGAAATTTTGAGATGATGTCGGGGAAATACCAGAAAGAGCAGCTTGAAATTGAAGCAA
>OGPF01000994.1_pt1 | contig 14490 bp, 10 predicted proteins | sample 1552871 | NCBI WGS metagenome assembly OGPF01 (sample SAMEA2580276, study PRJEB22360) | human gut metagenome | biome: human gut; feature: human-associated habitat; material: faeces | place: Denmark | collected 2008/2010
CCAGTCGCGGCAGAGCGGCACTACGCTGCCGTCTCCCCCCTGAAAGTGGAGATGGTCGGGCGCACTGGCCCCACATTTCGGCCCGTTGTAGAAGAACAGGGTACCCTCGAAGCGGTCGGCCAGTTCGTAGAGCGTGGCATAGGTGTCGAGGATTGTCTGGGGGCGGTGGCGCCTGGCGGCGATCGTGAAATGGGTCGGGAGGATGGGGAAGGGATTGACGAGCACGTCGAAGTCCTCGCCGAAGGCCCATTCCTGCTGGGTCTCAGGACGATGGTCCTTGCAGAGGAAGCAGGGGCGCTGGGCCAGCGTCTTCTTATCGACCTTGGCCCCCGTGCTCACCATGCGAGCGGGGTTGTACTGAGCACTGACCGCACCGAAGTCTCTCACCTCCACGCGTGCCAGGTCGGCGTAGCGTGCGGCCGTCTCCGGCCATGTGGCCATCTGATTGTGGAAAAACTCGGAGAGCGTCATGCTTTGAGGTCGTTGTTGAGGCTGATGCGCGCCCGCAGTTCGATGGTGCGCAGTCGGTCTTTGTACAAGTTGTTGGCGTTGGTCTTCTCGATGCTCAGTCCGTGGTCGCTATTGCCCGTCCAGCGGCGGCAGAGGTAGATCGGATCGTAGATGCGGCCGATGCGATACTGTCGGCTTACGGCCAGTCCCATGGCATAGTCCTCGCCATAGCTGGTGATGGGAAATCCGATGCGCCTTGCTATCGAGGTGAGGAAGGCCCGTGGCGCTCCCAGTCCGTTGATGCGCAGGGCGTTGTTGGCCCCGTTGTCGTCCGTCCACCCCTTGTGGTCGATCCCGCCCGGCGGAAGCGTCTGCAACTGGAAGTCGCACATGCGGTAGGAGCCCACCACCATGGCGCAGTCCTGCTCCTGGAAGGCATCGACTACCCGCTGCAGCGTGTGGCTGTCGAGATAGAGGTCGTCGCTGTCGAGCTGCACGGCGTAGCGTCCGCAGCGCGGGTCGTTGATGGCCCAGTTCCAGCAGCCACCGATACCGAGGTCCTCGCGCTCGGGGATGATGTGGACGACGCGCGGGTCGCGGGCCGCCAGTTGCTCTATCAGGTCCGAGGTGCCGTCGGTGCTATGGTTGTCCACCACGAGGACGTTGAAGTCGAAGCCAGTCTCCTGTCCCAAGGCCGACTCCACCGCGTCGCCGATGGTCTTGGCGCGGTTGAGCACGGGGATGATGACGGAGGCTTCATATTCGAAATTTCCTTTCTTTACATCCGTTTCCACACATATGGGTTCAAGGAGGGCATTGATAGATTTCAAGTATCGTGTGAATGCTTCTTCCATTTCTATCTGTACCTCTCTGTTACGGGGATTTACGTAGTCGAACTGCTTTTCGCCGGACAGGCGGTTGTCGCTTTCTGTTTCCGTATAAAGATATTCGTTGATATGTACCAGATGAGAATGGAGGGTAAGGAGCAGGCGCAGTTCATAAAGGGCGGCATACTCTCTTTCCTCTGTCATTTGGAGGCTGGCGAGGATGAATTCCGTTCTGTTGAATATCAGTAGCGGACCGAAATCGAAATCATCACGCACACTGCCGGGTTGGTAGTCGTTGACGGGATGTTTCTTCTTTTCTCCGTTTTTCCATTCATGATGGTCGGCATAGACCATGCCGCATTCTCTGTCCTGCAGGAAGTCCGTCATGCGTTCCAGTGCCTTGTAAGCCAGTTCCAAAGCAGAAGTCTTGGTGTAGAGCAATATATAAGGTGTGTCTGCTTTTTCAGCAATCATCTTCATTGTCTTAGAACTGGTTAGTGAATCAACAGGTAATATTTCGCATCCTTCGGGGGTGGATAATGTCTTGTTGGGTTCGATGTTCAGCAGATAGATTTTGTTGACTATGCTACTTTCTTTTAGAGCATGGATTGTCTGTTCTGCCGCTGTGCTTTCCCTATAAGGAATAAAGCAATTAATTGTTTTTCTCATTGTTAAAAAGTATTTCTCACGGCAAAGATAGGTAATATATCTTATTTTTTCTCTACCTTTGTACGCTAATTGTCTTTTAAATATAAATGGAAACTCCGAAAACAGCATTACTTGGCAGGACATTGGATGAGATTCAACAGATTGTGAGGAATCTGGGAATGCCTAAATTTGCCGCAAAGCAGATTACGTCTTGGTTGTATGATAAAAAGGTGGAAACGATAGACGAAATGACCAATTTGTCATTAAAGCATCGCGAAGCATTGAAAGAAGGGTATGAGGTGGGAGCATCTGCTCCGGTGGAAGAAATGCGTTCGGTAGACGGTACGGTGAAATATCTTTTCCGTACACCGGCTCATAATTTTATTGAAGCGGTTTATATACCCGATGAGGACCGGGCTACTCTTTGCGTTTCCTCGCAAGTGGGATGCAAGATGAATTGTAAGTTCTGTATGACCGGGAAGCAAGGTTTTACAGCTAATCTGAGTGCCCATCAAATATTAAACCAGATCTATTCTATTCCTGAAAGGGAAAAGCTGACTAATCTTGTTTTCATGGGTATGGGAGAGCCTTTCGACAATCTGGATGAGGTGTTGAAAGTGCTTGAGATTCTGACTTCAGAATATGGTTACGGTTGGAGCCCGAAACGCATCACTGTTTCTTCTGTGGGTTTAAAGAAAGGACTGGAGCGCTTTCTGAATGAAAGTGATTGTCATCTTGCTATCAGTATGCATACTCCGATTCCTTCGCAACGAAGGGATTTAATGCCTGCCGAGAAAGCTTTTTCCATTACGGAAATTATTGATATATTGCATAATTATGATTTTAGCAAACAGCGGCGTCTGTCTTTTGAGTATATCGTATTCAAAGGGGTGAACGATTCACTTATTTACGCTAAAGAGATTGTGAAACTTTTGCGCGGCATTGAATGTCGTGTCAATTTGATCCGGTTTCATGCCATTCCTAATGTGGATTTGGAAGGGGTAGATATGGAAACAATGGTTGCCTTCCGTGATTACTTGACGCAGCATGGCGTATTTGCTACGATCCGTGCTTCAAGAGGAGAAGATATTTTTGCTGCTTGTGGAATGTTGTCAACGGCTAAACAACAGAAGGAGAAAGGTGTTACATTACAGTAAATAACAACAATAATACCATATAATTATGAAACGAATAGCATTTTATTTAAGTTTGGTGCTGGTGGTTCTGGTACTGGCTTCTTGTAAGAAGGGACAAAAGAACTTGTTTACCCCCACGTCCAGCGGTAGGCCTTACGAAGTATTGGTCGTAGTAAATAAACCTGTATGGGATCGTCCTGCAGGACGTGCATTGTTTGATGTATTGGATACCAATGTGCCCGGACTGCCCCAGGCGGAACGTTCGTTTCGTATATCAAATGTGGACCCTCAGCATTTTGACCGTGTGCTGAAAATATTCCGTAATATCATCATTGTGGATATTCAAGATATTTATACTCAGCCCAAACTCAAGTTTTCCCGTGATGTTTATGCGTCTCCGCAGATGATTATGACAATTCAGGCTCCTAATGAAGACGAATTTGAGGAATTTGTAGCAAAGAACAGTAAAGTGATTATAGATTTCTTTGTGAAAGCTGAGATGAATCGTCAGATAACTTTGTTGAAACAAAAACATAGCGATGTGATTTCCACTAAGGTAGGAAGTATTTTTGATTGTGATATCTGGGTGCCGGTAGAACTGGCTAACTATAAAGAAGGCAAAGATTTTTTGTGGGCTTCTACTAATCGTGCTACAGCGGATATGAATTTTGTAATGTACTCTTATCCTTATACGGACAAGGATACCTTTACTAAAGATTATTTCATTCATAAACGTGATTCTGTAATGAAAGCAAATATTCCGGGTGAACGCGAAGGAATGTATATGGCAACAGACTCTATGTTTGTAGATGTGGAAGATATTGTTGTAAAAGGAGAGTATGCGCAAGAAGCCCGCGGATTATGGGAAATGGAAGGTGACATGATGGGAGGTCCGTTTGTGTCTCATGCACGGGTGGATCGTGCTAACGGCCGTGTCGTTGTGGTTGAGGCCTTTATCTATTCACCGGATAAATTGAAACGTAATCTGATGCGTCAGATGGAAGCTTCACTTTATACATTGAGATTGCCCAATGAAAGCTTGATTGACGAAATTGTAATTAGTGGTAATATTCCGGAAGAAAAAATAGATACAACAAGCCGGGTAAAGTAAGAAGAGACATATAATATATAATATAGATGGAAGATAACTACAAGATACGAGTTGGTATTACTCATGGGGATATCAACGGAGTAGGATATGAAGTAATTCTCAAAACTTTTTCGGATCCTACCATGCTGGAACTTTGTACACCCATTATTTATGGATCGCCTAAAGTGGCTGCTTATCATCGTAAGGCAATGGATATTCAAACAAATTTCAGTATTGTCAATTCTGCAGATGATGCTCAGCCGGATAAACTGAGCATCGTGAATTGTACGGAAGACGAATTGAAGGTGGAGCTCTCCAAACCGACACCGGAGGCTGGTAAAGCAGCTTTGGATGCGTTGGAGAGAGCTTTGCAGGATTATCGGGAGGGAATGATTGATGTTTTGGTAACTGCTCCTATCAATAAGCATACCATTCAGTCGGAAAGTTTTCATTTCCCCGGTCATACGGAATATATTGAAGAGCGTGTGGGGGAAGGACAGAAGGCGTTAATGATTTTGCTGAAGAATGATTTCCGGGTAGCTTTGGTGACTGGTCATGTTCCTGTACGCGAGATAGCACAAGATATTACCAAGGAACTTATTATGGAAAAATTGGCTGTTTTCCATCGTTCTTTAAAAGAGGATTTTGGCATCGACAGTCCGCGTATAGCTGTGTTTTCATTAAATCCTCATGCGGGTGATGAGGGATTGATTGGTACGGAAGAGAGTGATATTATAATTCCGGCAATGAAGGAAATGGTTGCCAAAGGCATTCAGTGTTTCGGACCTTATCCGGCCGATGGCTTTATGGGATCTGGCAACTATACTCATTTTGATGGAATTCTAGCTATGTATCATGATCAGGGATTGGCTCCTTTCAAAGCTTTGGCAATGGATGAAGGAGTGAATTACACTGCGGGACTTCCCATTGTACGTACTTCTCCGGCACATGGTACTGCGTATGATATTGCCGGGCAAGGGGTTGCCTTGGAAGATTCTTTTCGCCAGGCTATTTATGTGGCTATGGATGTTTTCCGTAACCGTGTTGTCGAGAAAGAGATTCATGCACATCCGCTGCGTAAACAATATTATGAAAAACGGGATGATAGCGATAAATTGAAATTGGACACCATTGATGATGAAGATTAATGGACGATCGGTTTAAAATATAATTTCAAGAAAAAGTAGAAATGAAATTTGCAATTATATCAGCGGGTGAAGGTTCCCGGCTTTCGCAAGAAGGGGTTGCTTTGCCCAAACCTTTGGTGCAACTGAACGGAGTTGCCATGATTGATCGCTTGATACAGATTTTTGTACGTAACGGAGCTGATAAGGTGGTTGTCATTATTAATAATGAAAGTCCATTGACAAAAGAGCATTTGGCAAAACTACAGGCAGAAGCAGAGATCCCATTGGAAGTAGTTGTGAAAACTACCCCCAGTTCCATGCACAGTTTTTATGAACTGAGCCCTTATTTGCAGGATGATAAATTCTGCTTGACTACTGTGGATACTATATTCCGTGAAGAAGAGTTTTCGACTTTTATTGAAACGTTCAAACAATCGGAAACAGATGGGTATATGGCGGTAACGGATTTTATAGATGATGAAAAACCGCTTTATATATCTACGGACAGTGCTTTGGATATAACAGGTTTCCATGATGAGGCGACTCCCGAATGCCGTTATATATCTGGAGGCATTTATTGTCTGAACCGTTAAGACGTTGCATGGGTGTATGGAGAAAGGTATGTCACGTATGCGTAACTTTCAACGACAGTTGGTAGCCGACGGCTTGAAATTAAAGGCTTATCCTTTTACAAAAATTTTGGATGTAGATCATGCTGGTGATATCGTGAAAGCTGAAAATTTTCTAGCCGGTAAAGAGGAGTAACTTAAACACAACAGAAGGAATGGATGTAATTTCAATAATAGGGGTAAGCCGTGGAAATGAATATTCCCCCAATCATGTAGACAATGATGCCGCCATATTTTATAAGGTGACGGAGGAATTGCGGCGGTTGGGCTGTGAGGTGAAAGTTTATGCGGAGAAAGATTTCGTGGAACAGGGTGTCAAGGGAGATATTATTTTTGATATGGCCCGTGATAAGGTAACGATAGCTCGTTTGAGGTCTTTGGAGGATGAAGGTGCATTGGTGATAAACTCTGCCTACGGTATAGATAATTGTGTGCGTAAGCCAATGACAGAATTACTTATAAAGAACGGGGTTCCTCATCCGCAAAGTTTTATAATTTCTACGGCAGATGAGTATTTGGAAAATTGTTATCCTTGTTGGGTGAAACGAGGTGACTCTCACGCTATGGTGAAAGAAGATGTTGCCTACGCCACCTGTAAGGAAGAGGTAGAAAATATATTGGCTGATTTCCGTAAACGCGGTATTCCTGTTGCAGTCATAAACGAACACTTGCAAGGTGACTTGGTAAAATTCTACGGAGTGCATGGAACTGATTTTTTTTATTGGTTTTATCCCTCTCCTTGTTCGCACAGCAAGTTTGGTCTGGAGAAAATAAATGGGATAGCTAAAGGAATTCCTTTTAGCGTAGAGGAATTGAAAATACAAAGTGATAAAGCTGCCGAGGCGCTGAATGTGCCCATTTACGGAGGTGATTGTGTGATTTCAGCTGATGGCACACTGCGAATAATCGATTTTAACGACTGGCCCAGCTTTGCCCGTTGCCGTGAGGAAGCGGGAGGTAAAATTGCAGAGTGCATTTATAAACGGGCTAAAAAGCAAATGAAATAAAAAAGACATGAGTACAGAAAGTGAGAAGAAAGGAATAGAGGCTTCTTTCAAATCCATGGACACAGAGGAGTTCCTGGATATTTATTTCAACCGTCCCATAGGTTATGCATGGGCATTATTTTTTAAAAAACTAAAGGTACACCCTAATGTGGTAACCATTTTTTCTATCATTTTAGGTATAGGTGCTGGTGTGATGTTTTATTATCCTGATATGAAACATACTCTTTTGGGTATACTTTTGTTGATGTGGGCGAATCATTATGACAGTGCCGATGGACAATTGGCGCGTCTGACAGGGCAGAAAACCCAGTGGGGGCGTATGTTGGATGGATTTGCCGGTGATATTTGGTTCTTTACCATTTATGCGGCAATTTGTCTCAGACTGATGAACCAACCCATGCCGTTTCATATTGGTGACGGCATGCATTGGGGTATTTTTATTTGGATATTGGCTATTGTTTCGGGTACTGTTTGTCATAGCAAACAATGTACATTGGCGGATTATTATCGTAATATTCATTTATACTTTTTAAAAGGGAAAAGCGGAAGCGAATTGGATAATTTCAAACAACAGCGTGAAATCTTCTACAGTCTGCCGTGGAAGGGAAACTTCTGGTGGAAAGCTTTCTTGTATTTCTATGGTAATTATACACGTCAGCAGGAAAGAATGACTCCTAATTTCCAACAGTTTTATGCATTGGTGAAGGAAAAGTATGGAGACAATATTCCACAGGAATTACGGGATGAATTTCGTGCGGCTAGCAAACCTTTGATGAAATATACCAATATCTTGACTTTTAATACACGTGCCATTGCTCTATATATCAGTTTGTTGATTGGCGAACCATGGTTGTATTTTGTGTTCGAGGTTGTTGTGATGACCTCTTTGTTTGTATATATGCGTCATTGCCATGAGGCGATTTGCGCACGATTGTATCATAAATACATAACGAAGTGAAAAGTAAGTATAGAAATATATTCCTGATGTTTGGAATTGCAGCCATCGTAGTGATGCTTTGTTCTTTTGATATGGAGTATGATGAACTACTGGCTAATTTGCGCCGGGCGGGAATGTGGTTGCCGGCTGTGGTAGGGTTATGGATTATTATTTATCTGTTCAATACCCTTTCTTGGTATATTATCATCCGGGATGGAAAAAAGGGAACACCTATTCCATTTTGGAAAGTTTATAAACTGACAGTTTCCGGATTTGCACTGAATTATGCCACCCCGGTGGGATTGATGGGAGGAGAGCCTTACCGCATTATGGAGCTGACTCCTTATGTTGGGGCCAGTAAGGCAACTTCATCAGTAATTCTTTATGTGATGATGCATATTTTCTCGCATTTTTGTTTTTGGTTTTTTTCTATCTTTTTGTATCTGGCTCTACGTCCGGTAGATATTGCCATGGGAACTATATTGGCTGTTGTGGGGGCGGTTTCTCTTTTAGCCATTTATTTTTTTATGAAAGGTTACAAGAATGGTATGGCTGTCCGTACTTTAAAATTGCTTCAGCATATTCCTTTTATCAAAGAATGGGCTAAACGTTTTTCGGAAAATAAACGCGAGGCTTTGGAACGTGTGGACAGTCAGATAGCCGAACTGCATAAACAGCGTAGATCTACGTTTTATGCCTCGTTAAGTCTGGAATTCATGGCTCGGATTATAGGATGTCTGGAAGTGTATTTCATATTGAATATTCTGACAACGGATGTCAGTTTTCCAGCTTGTATTTTAATTATGGCATTTACTTCTTTGTTTGCCAATTTGTTCTTTTTCTCGCCTATGCAATTGGGCGCACGTGAAGGAGGCTTTGCTTTGGCGGTAGGAGGGTTGGCTATTCCGGGAGCTTTTGGGGTTTATACCGGATTGATAACCCGTGTACGTGAATTGATTTGGATTGTAATTGGTGTGTTGTTGATGAAAGTCGGCAATGGTACACCTGCTAATAAGTAAGATAATGGATACATTGAAAAATATTCAGGGAGTTATATTTGATTATGGCGGTACAATAGATACGAACAGCTGTCATTGGGCGGAAGTGTTGTGGACTAAGTATATGGAACATCAGGTGCCGGTGGATAAGGAAAGTTTCCGTGAGGCATACGTTTTTGGAGAAAGGGCGTTGGCTAAATATCCTTTTGTCCAGCCTTGGCATAATTTTCATGATGTGCTTTCTATCAAGACTAAACTTCAGGTGGAATGGTTGGCGGAACAGAGAAAGTTGCCTATGGATGAGTTGCAACTGCAATCTTATGCAGTGAAAGTGGCAGACAGCTGTTATGGGTATGTGTTGGATATATTGCAGGTTACACGCCCGGTAGTGAAGGAGTTGGCTAAGAAGTATAGGTTGGTGTTGGTTTCTAATTTTTATGGCAATATACAGACTATTTTAAAGGATTTCGGACTTTTGGATTTCTTTGATGAGATAATTGAATCCTCTGTAGTGGGTGTTCGTAAGCCGGATCCTGCTATCTATAGACTTGGAGTAGATGCTATGGGATTTGCGGCAGAGAATGTGCTGGTGGTCGGAGATTCTTTCTTAAAAGATGTTGTTCCGGCCAAAGCTGTAGGTTGTCGCGTTGCCTGGTTGAAAGGAGAAGGTTGGGGAGGAGAAGTTATAGACGAATCTGTTCCTGATGTAATTATTACGGACTTGGCTCAATTGCTTGCATTATTGTAATAGGATATGGAAATACAAAGACACGCATTGGTGAAAAGGGACTATTTAGTTCCTTTTGTTTTAGTAACCTCTTTGTTCTTTTTATGGGGATTCGCACATGCTATTCTTGATGTATTGAACAAACATTTTCAAGAGGTGATGGATATTACCCGTACTCATTCGGCAATGGTACAGGTGATGTTTTATCTAGGCTATTTCATAATGGCTATTCCGGCAGGATTGTTTATAACCAAATATGGATATCGTAAGGGAGTTGTTTTCGGATTGTTGCTTTATGGAATCGGGTCCTTGATGTTTATTCCCGGCGAGTATTGGATGTCATTTGAATTTTTCCTGTTCTCTTTGTTTGTCATTGCTTGCGGTTTGGTCTTTTTGGAAACAGCTGCAAATCCTTATATGACAGAACTGGGGGATAGGGAAACAGCTGCCAGTCGGTTGAACCTGGCCCAGTCTTTTAATGGGCTAGGATGTATTTGTGGTCCTTTAGTAGGAGGACTGTTATTGTTCTCGGGGAAGGGAGAAGCAAATATCTCGTATCCTTATATGTTGATGGGAGTGGTTGTACTGGCAGTGGGATTTATTTTTTCCCGTATCAAACTTCCGGAGATTGTTCATGTTGACGATTTGGCTGACGGAGAAACGGTTAAGAGAAGTTTATGGTCGCATAAATTATTCTTATTCGGAATAGTGGCACTATTCAGTTATGAGATAGCGGAGATTTCTATTAATAGTTTTTTTATCAATTATGTGGTGGATGACGGGTGGATGAATGCTCGGGATGCGGCGGTAGTACTTTCTTTCGGTGGACTTGGATTGTTTATGTGCGGACGTTTTGCCGGTAGTTGGATCATGCAGCGAATCCGTGCGGAGAGAGTTCTGCTATGCTGTGCTTTGGGGACGGTAATGGCTACTTTTCTTATCGTTTGTAATTTAGGAAAGATCTCATTAATAGCCTTGTTTTTGGTATACGTGTTCGAAGCCATCATGTTTCCCACTATTTTTGCCATATCTTTGAAGGGATTGGGTGGAAAGACCAAACGGGCTTCTTCCTTCCTTATGATGTCTCCCGTAGGAGGGGCTGTTGGTCCTGTGCTGATGGGTTATGTGGCAGATAATACTACCATGTCCTTATCATTCATCATACCATTTGTTTCTTTTTGTATTGTGTTATTCTATTCGTGGTATGCTGACGTGGAAAGAAACTGAAATGAATAATCCCGGATACAGTTGTTAGGCTTTATCGGGATTGTCCATTTCTTCTTAAATTTTTTCAGCTTTTAAAGAACTGGTTCGGATGATATTCCATACATCCTCTTCGGTTTTGCTGAAAGGACCGGATGCCTCTAGTTTCAGTGTCGACATAGCTGCTGCAAAACAACCGGCTTCTTCATAGGAAGCCCCTTTATTACGCATATATAAATATCCGGTAGCATAAGTATCTCCACAGCCAGTGGCATCTACTATGTCTTTAGGAGGATAGGCAGGGATTTTATGAAATGTACCTTCCGCATAAATTATAGACCCTAAGCTTCCCAATGTAATCAATACCTCTTTTACTCCCCATTCTGCAAGTTGTAGGGCAGCTTGTTTTATGTCTGTCTGACCGGTAAGCACTTCCATTTCATGTTCATTTACCTTTAGAATGTCAATATATTTTAGTGCTTCTACTTTGTCTGTCCAATCTATCGGATAAACTTTTTCCCCTCGGACTTCACGTAAGTACCCTTGTGCATCTACAGCTAATATACCTTTGGTAGAAAGATATTTCACAACGTCCAAAGAGAAATCATCTGCTAAAAGACTTCCCAAATGAAAAATATGAGCATTTATGTTCTCTAGTTGTTCTACGGTGAAGGGATCGGCTTTAGCCAATACCCGCTGGCTGCGGGTGTCTTGATTCTCACCGTATGTATTCTCAAAATACACTGTCCGGTGACTAGGAATAACAGTGACTTTGATGCCTTTTGCACGAATATCTTCAACAGCTTTAAATTCACTTGGAGCTAGTGCCGTGACCAGCTGATAATGCTTTGTATCCTTTAAGTGACTGATTCCGTGTGAGAAATAATAAGAAGTCCCGCCGGGCATATAAGTCGTTTTTCTGGGTGTTACTATTTTATCTAATGTAATGTGACCTATGCAACAAATATCATTCATACCTATTTATATTAAACGGTCGCAAAGCTACAAAAAAAACTAGAAAAAGCATGGAAGTTTTCAAAAGAAGGTGTAACTTTGGCACAAATTATCTTAATCTCTGCTATGAGATGCAATTTTAACAAAGAAATTAGAATGGAAAAAATGAATGTGAAACCGGCAACCGGTAAATTAGGCGTTCTTTGTGTTGGATTGGGCGCTGTTACTTCAACTTTTATGACAGGTGTGCTGATGGCTCGTAAGGGATTGGCAAAACCTGTCGGATCTATGACTCAATATGATAAAATGCGTGTTGGCCGTGGAGAGAATAAAAAGTATTTGCATTATGGTGAAATTGTTCCATTGGCAAACTTAAATGACATTGTGTTTGGTGCATGGGATGTTTATCCGGCTAATGCTTATGAATCAGCGGTCAATGCTGAGGTTTTAAAAGAGAAAGATATTAATCCTGTAAAGGATGAATTGGAGAAAATAGTTCCAATGAAAGCTGCTTTCGACCACAACTATGCTAGTCGTCTGGATGGTGATAATGTGAAAGATTGCAAGAATCGTTGGGATATGATGGAACAGTTGCGTGAAGATATCCGCAATTTTAAAGTGGCTAACAATTGTGACCGTATTGTTGTTCTTTGGGCTGCTTCTACAGAGATTTATGTTCCTGTTGATGAAAAAATACACGGAACATTGGCGGCATTGGAACAGGCTATGAAAGATGATGATAAGGCTCATATCGCTCCGTCTATGTGCTATGCTTATGCTGCACTGTCGGAAGGATGTCCTTTCATTATGGGAGCACCTAATACAACTGTTGATATTCCTGCTATGTGGGAGTTGGCTGAAAAGACTAAAATGCCTATTGCCGGCAAGGATTTCAAGACGGGTCAAACGTTGGTTAAATCAGGTTTCGCACCGATTATTGGAACCCGTTGTTTAGGCTTGGACGGTTGGTTCTCTACAAACATTTTAGGTAATCGTGATGGTTTGGTGTTAGATGAGCCGGCTAACTTCCACACGAAGGAGGTCAGCAAATTATCTACACTGGAATCTATTCTTGTTCCGGAAGATCAGCCGGACTTGTATACAGACTACTATCATAAAGTACGTATCAATTACTATCCGCCTCGTAATGATAATAAAGAAGGTTGGGATAATATTGATATCTTCGGATGGATGGGGTATCCAATGCAGATTAAGATTAATTTCCTTTGCCGTGATTCAATTCTTGCTGCTCCTCTGTGCTTGGACCTTGTATTGTTGAGTGACCTGGCTGCACGTGCAGGACGTTTTGGTATCCAACGTTTCTTGAGTTTCTTCTTGAAGAGTCCGATGCATGATTATACTGAAAACGAAATTCCTGTCAATCACCTCTTCCAGCAGTATGCTATTTTGAAAAATGCCATTCGTGAAATGGGTGGTTATGAGGCCGATCAAGAAATCGACTAATTTATAACAGGATTTTTTATTCGGGCGTGGATTGCGCGGGTTTTCACGGTTTTTCTTTTAAAGACCGTATCTATCCGTGAAATCCACGTCTTATTTTTTATTTTTCTGCCATAATTTCTTGTTGTCTGCCTGAGAATTTGTAATTTTGTCATATAATAGAGTGAATATGGTTAGGTCAGAAATACAAAATGTAAAGCTCAGATTTGGTATTATTGGTAATGCCGAAGGGTTGAACCGTGCCATAGACGTGGCTATCCAGGTGGCACCCACTGATTTGTCAGTGTTGATCACCGGTGAAAGTGGGGTGGGAAAGGAAAATTTCCCACAGATTATTCATCAGTTCAGTCGCCGTAAACATGGACAGTATATAGCGGTGAACTGTGGGGCTATTCCTGAAGGTACTATAGATTCAGAGCTTTTCGGACATGAAAAAGGTGCTTTTACGGGCGCTATCAGTGACCGTAATGGCTATTTTGCCGAAGCCAATGGTGGAACCATTTTTCTGGATGAAGTAGGAGAGTTGCCTCTTGCTACTCAGGCACGTCTGTTACGTGTACTTGAAAGTGGTGAATTCATTAAGGTAGGTTCATCTAAAGTGCAGAAAACGGATGTGCGTATTGTTGCCGCTACCAATGTGAATCTGACGGAAGCCATTGCTGAAGGTCGTTTTCGTGAGGATTTGTATTATCGTTTGAACACTGTACCTATTAAAATACCTCCTTTGCGTGAGCGTGGAGATGATATAACTTTACTTTTCCGTAAATTTGCATCAGATTTTGCTGAGAAATATCGTATGCCGGCTATCCAGTTGACAGAAGATGCGAAAGTTTTGTTGCTGGCTTATTCGTGGCCCGGTAATGTGCGCCAGTTGAAAAACATCACTGAACAGATATCTATTATTGAAACTAACCGGGATATAACGGCAGAGATTTTGAGAAATTATTTACCAGAGCAACATGTGAATTCTGGTTTGCCTGCTTTGTTTGGAGTGAAAGCAAATACAGGGAAGGCTTTTGAAAGTGAGCGTGAGATTTTGTATCAGGTGTTGTTTGATATGCGGCGTGATGTGACTGACTTGAAGAAGTTAGTCAATACACTGATGGCGGAACGTGGCGCGCAATCTGTTCCGACGGCACCAGCTACTACGGCAGTTTCTTATTATCAGGAACCGCAACGGAATCTAGTTGCTACAGGGGTGCCTGCTACGCCTACCATAATTTCTGCCGCCAAACCGGCTCATCCTGTAGTAGATGATATTCAGGATACGGAGGGGGTTGTAGAAGAAGCCACTTT
>OGPF01001008.1_pt1 | contig 14249 bp, 10 predicted proteins | sample 1552871 | NCBI WGS metagenome assembly OGPF01 (sample SAMEA2580276, study PRJEB22360) | human gut metagenome | biome: human gut; feature: human-associated habitat; material: faeces | place: Denmark | collected 2008/2010
TTACCAGCTTCATTCCGCGCATATTGATCTCACGATATCCCTTTGTCGCATTCTTGATCGTCTTACGGGATTTGGTAAATGCAGGTGGATCCAGGATTACTACATCATACTGCTTTCCTTCTTCTTCCAGCTTTTCGATCAGTTTCATCTGCTTGTTGTATACAGCATTTCTTGTCATGATCGTACGTACCAGATTCGGATATTTCTTATAAGCTCTTTTATAAAGCTGTTCCGTTGCTTTTACCGCTCTCTTCTTGCGGTAGCCCGGATTTCTCGTCAATACTACAACAATCTTGTCATTTCCTTTTTCCAATGCATATTCAATTGGAATGGAATCAGCAAGGCCGCCGTCCATATACGGGATTCCGTCTACATTTGCAATCGGTGCCGCAAGCGGCATACTGCTCGATGCACGGCAGATCTTCATCAGACGTTCCGGATCTTTATCTTCCGACAGATATTCCGCATCTCCCGTGATACAGTTCGTAACCACCAGCTCACATTCCATCTCAGATGCAAAATAAGTCTCAAAATCAAATGGATAAATTTCGTTCGGAAATTTATCGAACAGCATATCCATATCCATCAGGGCTTTTTCTTTCAGGGTCTTCTTTAAACCATATACATAATCGTATTCTTTCTCACGATGGATCACACATTCCCGGCTCCGCCCAGCCTGTTTCGACACATAATCAACCGCATTACACGCACCTGCCGATACGCCGATCACATTGGACATATACATGTCCTTTTCCATCAGATAATCAAGAACTCCAGATGTAAATACTCCGCGGTTTGCCCCGCCTTCCAGCACTAATGTTGCTTTTACCATAAGTCTTACCTCTCTTTAGCTTTATAATCTTCGTAAATTTGTCTGCGCATTTTTATCGTTTATCTACAGAACCTGCCACCGACAGCTCTGCGCATGATACTTCTATCATTATATACCCTTTTTCATAGAAGGAAAAGAGGAACTTCCCTTGCTATTTTCCTTTATCTCTGGTACTATATGCTAGTCAGCGTCTGCAAATCCGGGCGCAGTCACTATCAACGAAGATTCAAACGACAAGGAGAATACAAACCAATATGATTAGTACAAGTAATGTAACATTACGGGTTGGTAAAAAAGCCCTGTTCGAAGATGTTAATATTAAATTTACAGAAGGAAATTGTTATGGATTGATCGGTGCAAATGGTGCCGGCAAGTCAACTTTCCTGAAGATCCTGTCAGGAGAGATAGAGCCGTCAAAGGGTGATGTGACAATGAATGATGGAGAGAGACTTTCAGTTCTCCAGCAGGATCACTACAAATACGATGAGTACCAGGTGCTTGACACAGTAATCATGGGTAACAAGCGTCTGTATGAGATAATGAAGGAAAAAGATGCTATATATATGAAGGAGGACTTCTCAGACGAGGATGGAGTCAAGGCTGCAGAGCTTGAGGCTGAATTTGCTGAGATGAACGGCTGGGAGGCAGAGTCAGATGCTTCCACACTCCTGAACGGACTTGGAGTAGGCACAGAGTATCACTACAGCCTGATGAAGGATCTGGATGGTGGACTCAAGGTCAAGGTGCTTCTTGCCCAGGCCCTTTTTGGCAATCCGGATGTACTTCTTCTGGATGAGCCTACAAACCACCTTGATATGGATGCCATCGCATGGCTTGAGGAATTTCTCATCAACTTTGAGAACACGGTTATCGTTGTATCGCATGACAGATATTTCCTGAACAAGGTATGTACCCATATAGCAGATATAGATTACAGCAAGATCCAGCTTTACGCAGGTAACTATGACTTCTGGTACGAGTCAAGTCAGCTTATGATCAAGCAGATGAAGGAAGCCAACAAGAAGAAGGAAGAGAAGATCAAAGAGCTCCAGGAGTTCATTCAGAGATTCTCGGCAAATGCTTCCAAGTCCAAGCAGGCTACATCCCGTAAGCGTGCCCTTGAGAAGATCGAGCTGGATGACATCAAGCCATCAAGCAGAAAATATCCATACATTGATTTCAGACCAAAGAGAGACATCGGTAACGAGGTGCTTACCGTATCACATATCTCCAAGACGGTTGACGGAGAAAAGCTTCTGGATGATATCTCGTTCACGGTTGGTCATGACGACAAGATAGCATTTGTCGGACCGAACACCAAGTCAACCACCATGCTCTTCAAGATACTTGCAGGCGAGGAGGAACCGGACGAGGGAAGCTATAAGTGGGGAGTTACTACCTCACAGGGATATTTCCCTAAGGACAACACCAAGGAGTTCGACAACGACCTCGTGATAGTTGACTGGCTGACACAGTATTCAGACGAGAAGGATGCCACATATGTAAGAGGCTTCCTCGGAAGAATGCTCTTTGCAGGTGAGGATGGAGTTAAGAAGGTCAAGGTCCTATCTGGAGGAGAGAAGGTAAGATGTCTTCTGTCCAAGCTGATGATCATGGGTTCAAACACCCTGATTCTCGATGAGCCTACCAACCACCTCGATATGGAGTCCATCACGGCACTCAATAACGGACTTATCAAGTTCCCTGGTGTAGTACTGTTCTCCTCACAGGATCACCAGTTTGTACAGACAACTGCAAACAGAATCATAGAGATTACAAATACAGGTCTCATAGACAAGCAGACAACATACGATGAGTATCTTGCAAATGACGAGCTTGCCAGAAAGAGACAGGTCATGAACATGGATTCAGAGGACTGATATATTGATATATGATCACCTGAATACAGATCATGACAGAAAAAATGGCTGTGAAACAAAAATATGTCACAGCCATTTTTTCTTATTCTATACCAAGATCAAAAATGTAATTCAACAGCTTGATAATGTGGTCAACATTCTCCTCGCTGTTGCCCGGGAATGAGAGATACACATCGTTGTATCCCAGGTTCATGCGGTTGGCAAAATCCGTTCCGCTGATGTTTATTGCGTATGCGGAAGTGTGATTTGCGGAATCCTGCGCCGTTACTACACGATCCTTGAGCTCTCCCTCGAAGAGAGTTTTGAGAGTGCCATCATATGTATCAAGCGGATGTATCAGATTTATCCAACTGCAGCACTCAACTCCGGCCTTGTCGGATATCAGCACATCATATACATTGTCCTCGCACAGCAGCGGGAAGGAAGAGTATTCCGTTCCATTTGCATCGTAGTCAGCGTCAAATGTAGTCGGATCGTAATGCAGGTTCTGCATATATTTGATCTTGTCCGAGTCCTTATAATTATAGTAGCTCTTATAGTCGTCTATAACGGATGTGTCCACGCTCCATGGATCAGGACTGTTGACCACCGCATATGCAAATACCGTCGGCCGGGTATTGGAATATACCGCCAGTGAGATCCAGGCCAGTGACACTACGATCATCAGTATTCCTATGATCTTCCATTTGTTGCAGTCTATAAAATAATGAAAACGCTGTGAGCGTGTCATGTCCGCTGTCTCAGCCTTTTTTTGTGCCCGTCTGTATCTGCGGCGCTCTGATCTCGTCATGGCGTGAAGCTCAAGACTGTTTTCGGTCGCAAGGTCCGCTTTGGGCGCTGCAGATCTAGGATCTGAGAAACCGTCGGCCACCTCACGCTTGACACCCCTTGGCTGGATCAAAATGTCATCCGGGGCATCCTTCTGTGTGCTTTCCAGCACCTCTTCCTGTGTATTATCTTTTTTGCTCATTCAAAACTCCTCTGCACGAAAAGAGCCGGAGGGCGTCCGGTCTTCCGCGTCAAATATATTTAATAATAGTATACTAACATATAGAAGAGGAGAACAGAACCCCTCCAATAGTGAAAAAAGTCTAAAATTTAAAATTGCACAATAAAACAGATCGGTTTTGCATGCACTATACATAATGACTAAAAGAAAACCTTGTAAATAAGCTGTTTTCTATATATAAAGTACAGTTGCCATATTAGCCGGAAAGGCGCATGGAATGTACGAAAAATAGGCTATTTGACAAAAATGATAAAATACACGCCTTATAGATAAAGTTTAATTAGTTATTTTTTTAGCTTAAAAAAAGGCGAATGTGCAAAAAAGATAAAAAAACTCAAAAAAGGGGTTGCCAAATTAGATAATATGCCCTATAATAAGCCTATGTTGACAAGGACGTTGTCAATAAAATCACAACAGAGGTCATGAAAAAGCATGACACGGCATTCCGGATATGCTCGATAAGGTGATTTTAGAGCATAGCATTGGAATAGCACACATATTTAAAAGGAGGGTTTTTTTGTGAGAAAAATCAAAAAGGCGTTAGCACTTTCATTAGCTATGGCAATGGGATTATCACTCGTTGCATGTGGCGGAAATGATGATGCTACAACAGAGGCAACAACAGAGGCTAAGACAGAGGCAACAGAGGCAGCATCAGATGATGCTACAGAGGCAACAGAGGCAGATGCTTCAGCAACAGGAGCAATTGCAGCACCTAGCACAGATGGCTGGGATGACAGCAAGAAGATCTACGCTTACTCATGGGATGAGGATTTCTCAAAGAAGATGAACGTCGTTCTTGACAAGTTCCCAGAGTACAAGGACTATGTTGAGTTCGTAACACTTGGTGTTGGTGGAACAACAGATGAGTACAAGACAGCTATTGATACAGCTCTTACAAGTGGAGATAAGTATCCTTCACTTATCCCTGCTGATAACGATGTAGCTAAGTACTGGTCAGAGGATGACACAAAGACAGCTAACCTTACAGATCTTGGTTTCACAGATGATGTTATGGCTAACTCATATGACTTCGCTAAGCAGTATGGCACATACAACGGCGAGCTTAAGGCTGTTACATGGCAGGCTACAGCAGGTTCTGTATTCTACAGAAGAGACATTGCTAAGGAAGTTCTTGGATCAGATGATCCTGAGACAGTTCAGGCAGCTCTTGCTGATTGGGACAAGTTCTTCGAGACAGCAGACAAGTTAAAGGATGCTGGATACAAGATCGTATCTGGTCCTTCAGATGTTAAGTACGCTATCTGGGATACTCAGTCACAGCCTTGGGTAACAGATGACGGTTCATCAGAGAAGCTTACACTTGACGGTGCAGTTACAGAGTACCTTGAGACAGGTAAGAAGATCTATGATGGTGGATATTCAAACAACACAGCCCTTTGGGATTCATCATGGGCTGCTGATATGGCAAATGATTCAAAGGTATTCTGCTACTTCGGATGTCCTTGGTTCATCGGTTCAATGCAGGGTAACGGCGCTGTAGATGGTAACTGGGGAGCTGTTACAGGCCCTACATCATACCACTGGGGCGGTACATACGTAATGGTTGGTAAGGATACACCAAACCCAGAGCTTTGTGCATTCCTTCTTTACGAGTTAACATGTGATCCAGATGTTGGTGTTGATATCACAAACAAGACAGGTGACTGTGTAAACAACAAGGCAGCTAACGAGAGACTTATCAATGGTGAGCTTTCACGCGACAATGCAGCTCAGAAATTCCTTGGCGGACAGAACCCAATCGAGGTATGGGCAGCATCAGCAGAGGGAATCAACCTCAGCAACACAACATACCAGGATGCTTCAATCAAGGCATTCATCGACGAGGCAGCTACAGCTTACAACTCAAATACATACACATCAGTTGATGATGCTGTTAAGTACATCGAGGACAAGTGTGCTTCAGAGCTTGGTATCTCAAAGTAATCTATCCCTAAAATAAAGGATAAAACTATAAAGTAACAAAATGCACGCATCAGTAATGAAAGTTGCTGGTGCGTGTGTACTATAGACCAATATTTTAAGGGGGCGTATCACACTATGAAAAAGAACAAGACAGTTGAATACGGCAAGTATGGTTTGATGTTCCTCATTCCGTTCTTCCTTGTTTTCCTTATCTTTCAGCTGTATCCACTTATCTATACGTTCTACAACTCATTTATCTACTCAGCTAAGAATGGTAGATATGTGACAACAAGCGTAGGACTCGGTAACTTTACCAATTATGTGTTTGCAAAGACCGGAAGTGAGTTCTGGCAGGCACTTGCTATAACAGTTGTTCTGTGGTTGGTAAACTTCGTACCTCAGATCCTTCTCGCACTTGTTCTTGCTGCCTGGTTCACAGACATCAAGGTTAAGATAAAGGGTCAGGGTGTATTCAAGGTAATCATGTACATGCCTAACATCATTACAGCAGCTACAATCGCCGTTCTCTTCTACGGTATGTTCGAGGTTCAGGGACCTATCACGAGCCTGTTCAGAAGTTGGGGATGGTGTGATGAGGGTGGTATCCTGAATCACGGCTGGGCATCACTTATAATCATTGCTTTTATCCAGTTCTGGATGTGGTATGGTAATACAATGATCGTCCTTTGTGCAGGTATTCTCGGTATCAATCCATCACTTTACGAGGCAGCCAGTGTTGATGGTGCTACATCAAAGCAGCAGTTCTTTAAGATAACACTTCCACTGCTCAAGCCGATCTTACAGTACACACTTGTAACATCAGCTATCGGTGGTCTGCAGATGTACGATATTCCACAGCTCTTCAACGAAGGTAACCCGGTTGTAAGAGTAGGTGGATCGGATGTCAATTCTACAACAACAGTAGTTATGCTTATCAAGAAGTACGTAAGTGCAGGTCCTACACAGGATTATGGTAAAGCTGCAGCTTACTCAGTAATGCTTTTCGCATTCACATTGATTATAAGCTTACTGTTCTACAAGCTGACATCAGAGAAAACAGAAAAACAAGGAAAGTAGGTGAACAAAGTTGGATCAGACAGAATCAAAAGCAACGGGAACGAGGGTTTTAAGATATGTCATCTGTATCATACTTTGTTTCCTGTCAATCATACCGTTTTATATTTTGTTAATTAACTCAACACTTAAGTCCAGTGATATTCTTACAGGAATAAAGCTTGTTCCTGGCTCACAGTTCATCACTAACTTCAAGGGACTTTTAGAGGGTGGTGCGAAGACGAGTGGAGTAAACGTACTTCAGGCTATGCTCAATTCGTTAATTATCACAGTACCTGCAACAGCTCTTCAGATCTACTTCGGTTCTCTGACAGCTTACGCAGTTACAGTTTACAATTTCAAGGCAAAGAATTTTGCATGGGGCTTCATATATGCTATCATGATGATTCCTCAGCAGGTATCTATCGTAGGTTTCATCAAGATATGTAACCTCACACATATTTATGGTTCATATCTTGCAATGATCATTCCAGCGATCGCAGCACCAACAACTGTTTACTTTATGAAGCAGTACATGGAGACTGGCCTCTCAGTAGAGATCGTAGAGGCTGCCAGAATTGATGGATCAGGAGAAATTCATACGTTCAACTCGATCGTACTTCCTCTTCTGAAGCCAGCTATGGCAACTCAGGCAATCTTCGGATTCGTTGCATCATGGAATAACCTGTATACACCTTCTATCATACTTGCTACAGAGAGAAAGAAGCAGACAATGCCAATGTACGTTCAGGCGTTAAAGGCAAATGATAAGTCAAGAGATTGGGGTCAGATCTATTGTGGACTTTTCACAACTGTTATTCCAATCCTCGTAATGTACTTCTTCCTTTCTAAATATATTATTGCAGGTGTTGCACTTGGTGGTGTAAAGGAGTAATATATATTGTAATCAATTAAATATAATGTAGGTATCGATGACTCTTGGGTCGATCGATACCCGCATTATATTATTTTTTTTTACGAAACAATAAGCGAAGAGGACATTTTGAATGAGCGAGATATCAAACAACAGGGAAGAGAGCAGAGAGAATGACAGGGGAAAAGAGAAAGAACCACTTCTGAGACGGGCAATGGATGCGTTTGGAACTATATTTGCACTTAATGTGTGCTTTGTAGTTGGCTGTATACCTATATTTACAGTGGGAGCATCGCTGTCAGCTCTTTATGCTATGTGTATAAGACTGCAGGAGGATGAGGAAGAGACGGTTGTCGCCGGATTTATCCATGAGTTTAAGAGAAACTTTAAACAGTCGACCATAGCGTATTTCTTTATTCTGCTTGCGATATTTGTAATGTATTTTGAATTCCTGCTTGTCAAGAGAGTGACGGGATTCATATCTACATTCTACACAGGAATTCTTGTGACAGAACTTATATTTATGGGACTTATTGTTCCGTTTTTGTTCCCGTTGATAGCCAGATACAACAATAAGCTGGGAACCACGGTGAGAAACTCACTGGCTTTGGCTATCACATATAAGGGATCATGGTTAAAAGTATTTATCGCATGGTTTGCACCTATATTTATATGCGTGAGATACCCTATTATATTTGTGAATATATGGTACCTGTGGGTTTTATTCATATTTGGTGCGATTGCATACGGAACCAGTACGACGATGAGGAAGATATTCAGACTCAACGAGAAGAAACTGGAGGAAACCGCCCGAAAAGCCGAGGAAGAGGCGAAGAAGGCAAAGGAGGAGGCTGAAGCTGCTGCGAAACTGTTAGAAGCCGAGGCTGAAGCTGAAGAAAAGGATAAAGAGGATACAGGGAATAAAGAAGACTTGGATTCGGAACAGGCATAAAGCCTGAAGATAGTGATATTTCCCATAAAAGAGGTTAAAGAGAAATCTTTAACCTCTTTTTTTATGAAAAAGTGTCACATTTATGATAATGTAATCGTTATATATAGTGAACGTTCAAAAAAGACAGAATATCTAGGGGTGTTCATGGCGGGGAGCACATGAAAAAGGATAGGGAAATTATGCATAATGATAAGAAAGACAGCGAATTGATAGCAGAATATTATGACAAGTACGAACAGAAGTTATACAGGCTGTCGTATGCCGTATTGGGAGATATATGGCAGGCGGAGGAGGCTGTACAGGAGACATTTCTGAAAGTCATAAGATACAGGAATATGATAAAAAGGATGCCGGAGGAGAAGAGGTCGGCGTACATAACCAAGATTGCAAGAAATATCGCTGTTGATATGTACAGGAAAAATAAAAGAGATAAAGAGGCTGTGTGCAGTCTGCAGGGGGATGACGATTCCACGGAACTTGCAGACAACATCCTGTGGAGTCATGCCGATCCATCGGTGAAGAGCAATATGGCTGATGAGGTGGAGAACAGACAGTTGATAACAGGCATACTTGGAAGATTATCTGATGATGATGCCCTAGTGCTCCAGCTAAGGATAGTGCGGCAGCTCAGTGTAAGAGAGACAGCTGATCTGATGCGGCTGACAGAGGCTGCGGTCCGGAAGAAATATGAGCGGGCGGTAAAGAGAGCGCGAAAACTGCTGATGAAGGAGATGATGCTGGATGGAGAATAGGAATATGGAGAATGTTGATAACACGGACAATACGGTTAATATAGACAAGCTGTCTGAACATGAATTTTCGGCAGAATACAAAGCTAAAAAGGAAAGTCTGCTCGCCGGAATGAGAGATATGGAGGAGTCCGGCAGACCGACAGGCCTCGGGAAAAGACATGGAGGAATGGAGAGATTTATCAAGGTTGCAGCACTGCTGCTGTGTGGTGTGATCCTTATACCGGTATCGATCCATGCTGCGGTCAGCGTGTATAGATTTACGATCGAGAAGAATGGTGATTATGCAAGTGGAACGATAGAGCTCAATGACGATGGTGTTGCCACAGCTGCAGATGACACCGAGAGCACGGAGACTCTGGACGCGATGAAAAAGAGAATGGCGGAGGAGGAAGAAAATGGAACACAGAGCATAATGAAAGGAAGCGATGGTAATTCATACATGATAAATTCTGGCAAAAGATACGTGGAGATCACTCTTGATTATCTGCCGGAAGGCGTGGTTCAGGTCGAGGAATGTAAGTATGACAGCCCGGACAGGAAAGGATATATGGGAATATCCATAGCGGCAACCCAGTGGAATGGACAGTCGAATACTGTGATAAACCGAAGCATCGAGGATGCCACAGTCAGACAGGCGGGAAGTTATGAGTACCTGTTGTTTGAGAGGGGAGGAGTTGATTGGGGATTTGATAGAGTGCTGTACGTTCCGATAAAAGAAGAGTCCGTTATTCTGACTGTGTATATCGGCTGCGATATAACGGATGAGGAACTGGACAAGATCGTGACCGGAATAAATGTCAAGGATGCTGAGGGCGATGATCCATCTAACTGGGTCGGAGTTGACTCAACATTTTATGATGACAATCCGGATAATGTTGATACGATCCAGGTGGATGACAAGTACACATTTATAGGATTGGACGAGTCGTTTGTTGTGGATGGCGTAGAGATGACGGTAAACAGTGTGAACGTATACGATGACACCCGGGGAATAGATCCTGCGGATATGCTCTATGTTGTGGGAGATCTCAAGGAGAAAGGTCTGGTGGATACGGACGGAAACTTTGTGGATGTCAGATGTCGGAGGATGAACGAAGCGACAGATAACAGCTTTACAAGCTGGGGAGATTATAATAACAGCAGCTTGCGGATGGTTGCGGTGGATATCACATATAAAGCGGACTACAGAGCATATCCGTATGACGATATAGTTATAGATCTTGAGAGGGGAGAAAAACTCTCGGGGGACAAGCTGGCGCCACCGGTTGACACGAATTATTATTGCGGAGATGGTGAGCCTCGTGCGAGTTATGAAAGACGGATGACATATGGAGTACCTGCGTATGTAGTAGATGACGGCACAGAGATTACTGAAAAGAGCGTGGATGGCTACTGCTGCCTGAAGAGGGATGGCGAAGAACATTTGCTGACGGTGTATTTCCTTGTTGACGAGAGTGAGCTTGAGGATTGTTACATGCAGGTAAGTCCGAGCAGTTCAATGGCAGGTTATTATGAGTATATGACAATATATCTTGGTGAAGGAGAGTAAATATGAGGAAAAGAAGATGGATGATATGTGCAGCTTTGGTTTGCCTTGCGATGGCGTGCGGTGGCTGCGCGGATAAGAAAAAGGAAGCAAACACGGCGGTCATAGAGGGCGATGATATCAAGGAATACAGCAGCGGAACGGACACGTCCGGGGACACCGAGAAGGATGCAGATTATGATGACAGTGTGGGTGGACTTGCCAGAACACTCAGCATTCCGACCAGCGTAAGTGTTGATATACCTGTTGAAAATTGCGGAACTTTGGAGTCTGCAAGCATCAAAGCGTCGGAGATCAAGACTCCGGATGCCGATAAGATGTATACTAAGAAGTTCACCATGGGCAGCATAGGAGCTGAAGACAGGGAGACGATACTCAAAAGCATATTTGACGAGGAGGATGGAGTTTTCGAGTATCCATATGATATGAAGGACAGTGTGACACAGGAGCAGAGAGATGAACTGTTCGCTCATAGGGGTGCCGATGTGGATTACAGCAAGGATTATTTTATTGGGAAGATAGATGGAGTTGAATACATACTGTATTTTTATGATCTGTCGTGGATATCAGATGAGGGATTTTCTATCCAGCTTGCGGTGACGGACCCTGTTCCTGAAGATATGGCGGACAAGGGTGCGACATTCACGGAGTATACCTCATGGGATCCCGCGGAACTGATAACGGCAAATGAAGGGAATCCGTCGGACGTTCAGACTGATGAATCCAATATGAGTGGCATGGATGAGGATGCCGGAATGGTAAAAGCGCTGGACTACATGGACAAATGGGGCTTTAATGATGTGGTCCCTACATCACAGTCGGAGCTTTACCGCCAATATAGTGATGAGTATGGAGAGGTTGTAGGATATGAGAAGGATGGATACTCTGTGACATTTCAGGCGTCCGTGAATGGACAGCCGCTCTATCAGCCGGATGCATTTGGCATAGACACCATCTCAAACCAGAAGAATGCGGAGGATAGTGGTTCGTTTTCTGCAGAGAAATACTACTATACGGAGCAGTCCACATACAGTATCGCATTTACAGGAGAGAAACTTACGGGATTTACATGTACTTGGCCGATGAAGTCCGCGGGGGATATTCAGGATGCAGGGACACTGATCACCTGGGATTCTGCGGTGACAAGCCTCAAGGGAGTCATGGAGAGCCACTTTGCGGATTATACCGGATATAATTCAGTGGAGTTCAACGATGTGAGACTCACATATTTCAGGATAAAGACAGGGGACGGCGAGTATGAGGCTATACCTGTGTACTCATTTGCACAGTTGGATTCGGATCATTCCGACACTTACCCGATACAGCTTGTACTGATAGATGCGAGGGATGGAAGCGAGGTCAGCATGGTTCAGGACGAGGCGAGATTCCTGAATAAATAGACCACAAATGAGTTGCATATTTGGCTGTGTAATTGTGCATGTCTGCTTGACAACAGAGAGCGTACATAAGTATAATTAATTGCGATAAAATAAGTCATATTGACTATATTAGGAAAGGAAAAACATCGGTTTCGGTGTTGCAGAGGGTTTATATGGTTTACAGTGTTACGGTTACACAGCTTATAGAGAAGATGGATCTCAAGAACCATACTCCGGAGATCGATACGGATAAGATACTTATCCAGGACCCGGGTATGAACAGACCGGCAGTACAGTTTGGCGGATTCTTCGAGCACTTTGATGCGGGAAGAATACAGATTTGTGGTAATGTTGAGCATGCCTATGTGGCAGCTATGCATACTGAGGAGGAGAACAAGCGCATTATGGATGAGTTCTTCTCATACAAGCCGCCATGCCTTATATTCTGCCGAGGCCTTGAGCCATATCCATTTATCATAGAGATGGCGAAGAAACACGGGGTTCCGGTACTCACATCCGATGCGGTCACATCTGCATTTGTGCATGAGGTGGACAGATGGCTGCATGTGGAGCTGGCTCCAAGAATATCGGTGCATGCGGTTCTTGTCGATGTATACGGCGAGGGCGTACTGATCATGGGTGAGAGTGGAATCGGTAAGTCGGAGGCGGCGCTGGAGCTTCTGAAGAGAGGACACAGACTTGTTGCGGACGACGTGGTTGAGATCAAGAAGGTCAGCGATGCAACTCTTGTAGGAAGAGCTCCTGACATAACAAGGCATTTTATTGAGCTCAGAGGAATTGGAATAATAGATGTGAAATCACTGTTTGGTGTTGAGTGCGTTAAGATAGATCAGAATATCGATCTTGTCATCAACCTGGAGGAGTGGAGCAAAGATACAGAATACGACAGACTCGGACTTGAGGACAATTATATGGAGTTCCTGGGAAATAAGGTGGTAAGTCACAACATACCTATCAGACCGGGAAGAAATATCGCGATCATAGTTGAGTCGGCGGCTGTAAATCACAGACAGAAGAAGATGGGATACAATGCAGCTCAGGAGCTTTATAACAGAGTTACACAGAATATTATGAAGGGCAACGGCGGTGGTGACAAGCAGTAAATGACTGCCGGCCGTGATATTACAATAAAAAGCGGAGAATGTGGAAGGAGAAAAAACATGGCTAAGTATGTATTTGGAGTTGATGTTGGAGGAACTACAGTAAAGATGGGACTTTTTACCGTTGAGGGCGAACTGCTCGACAAGTGGGAGATCAAGACCCGCACAGAGGACGGTGGAAAGAATGTTCTTCCGGACATTGCTGATTCTATAAAGGAAGTTATTGAAAGTAAGAAGCTTGCAAAGGAAGATGTTGAGGGCGTTGGAATCGGAGTTCCGGGACCTGTCAAGGAGGATGGAACGGTTCTCAAGTGTGTAAACCTCGGATGGGGAATACTGAATGTTGAGGACGAGCTGGAGAAGCTGGTCGGATATCCTGTAAAGGCTGGAAATGACGCAAATGTCGCTGCGCTCGGAGAGATGTGGCAGGGCGGTGGCAAGGGCCATAGCAATCTGGTAATGGTAACACTTGGAACAGGTGTTGGCGGCGGAATCATACTCAACGGCAAGATGCTGTTCGGCGTGAATGGTGCCGGCGGTGAGATCGGACATATATGTGTTGACGATTCAGAGACTGAGACATGTGGATGCGGAAACAAGGGATGTCTGGAGCAGTACACATCTGCAACAGGCGTGGTAAGACTTGCGGGCAGAGCTATGGCAGCTTCAGATAAGAAGTCAACTCTCCGTGAGCTCGAGGCTGTTACTGCAAAGGATGTATTTGACGCAGCAAAGGCAGGAGACGAGCTTGCACTTGAGATAGTTGATACACAGGCACGTATCCTGGGTCGTGCGCTTGCACAGATAGCATGTGTAGTTGATCCTGAGATATTTGTAATCGGTGGAGGCGTGTCAAAGGCGGGCTCCATACTTACAGATTCGGTAAAGAAGTATTTCGAGCATTATGCATTCCATGCATGCAGAC
>OGPF01001040.1_pt1 | contig 14017 bp, 25 predicted proteins | sample 1552871 | NCBI WGS metagenome assembly OGPF01 (sample SAMEA2580276, study PRJEB22360) | human gut metagenome | biome: human gut; feature: human-associated habitat; material: faeces | place: Denmark | collected 2008/2010
GGAGATGGCAAACCACACTCACGGCTACAATTACACGGGCCAGAGCGACGCCACCGGCACCGGGGCCATCAAGATCGTGTCTCTCGGTAGCACCGCCAACGCTTACACGGGCGAGGCTACGTCCAACTGCGGGGGCCAGGCCCACAACAACATGCCGCCGTACCTGGCCGTGTACACATGGCGCAGGACGGCATAAGGAGGGAGTATATGCCCGAAATTAAAATCAAAGTCCGCGACAAGTGCGCCGAGGGCGAGGGCGTGGTAATCTGCAACAACAGCGATTACACGTTGCTCTGGGACCTGGACAAGGAATGGACGCCTAACGACACCAAGACCATGCGGGTGAACCTGGCGGACGGCACCTATCAGGACGTGGTGTTCACCGGAGACACTGCGACCCTGCCGGTGCTGACCGCTTCCGGCTGGGTATCCGTGGGCTTGTATGCCGGAGATATCCACACGTCCCGGGCGGCCCGGCTTCTGGCGCTGTCCTCCGTGCTTACTCCCGGCGGTTCCCCTGCCGCCCCGGCAGAGGACGTATATGCGCAGATCATGGACAAACTCAACGAGCTTTCTACCGTCTCCCCGGAGGATATCGCCAAAGCCGTGGAGGACTACCTGGCGGAGCATCCGGCGGCCTCTGCGTCCATGCGGGTGGAGGGTGGCTATATCCAGTTCTCCGGCGATGGGAAAACCTGGGAAAACGTGATTGCCCTGGCCGATCTCAAGGGTGCGCCGGGCTCTCCCGGCTCTCCTGGTTCTCCCGGCAAAGACGGCCTAACCCCGCATATCGGCGACAACGGCAATTGGTATCTGGGCGACACTGATACCGGCAAACCTGCACGCGGCGCACCCGGCGCAAAAGGAGACCCCGGCAAGGATGGCGCGGGGATGGACGTCACCGGTGCCGCCGTCGGCCAAATCGCCGTTGTGGCTGCCGTGGATGCGGACGGCGTGCCTACCTCGTGGGTGGCGGCGGATATGCCCGCGGGTGTGTGCGGAATCTCTCAATTTCGATTTATCCGTAAAGTAATCATTCCAGAAGATATCACTACTGATACAAGTGGAGTGAATTTTTCTGCCCAGGAAAATGGTGGTGTGTGGTTTGGGTTCGACACCGATGAGAACGGCAATCCCTTTGAATGTACAGAACTTCTGATAGTATCATGCGCCGGTGGAAACAACTCCAATCAGAAATGCAATTTTGTGATAAATAGAGCAATTCCAACCTATGGAGGTGGAGCTCTATCGACTAAACTTAATATTGGATCGAATGGGAATATGGTATACTCTTGGAGCATCTCCCACCTAATGGATACTGGTGAATCTATTTCCTATGGTGCAACTTTTGGTGGCGGGGAGAACAACAATGTGCAATCGTTGGCAAAGGCGCTCCCGATAAACGGTGATGGAAATTTGAAAATATCCAAAATTGCCTCATTTGCATCGAACCAAATAGGTTATGGGTATCTGCCTGGCTCATGGTTCACATTTTATGGGAGGTAAAAATGGAATATTACAAAAATGGAACAAAATACACGCTTCCCGACATGACGCCCGAAGAAATCGCGGAAATGGAGGAAGCTCGCCTCCGCTACGAAGCGGAAGAAAAGAAAAGGGCTTTTTCCGCCGAGGAAGTTCAGGCGATGATGATAAAGGCCCAAATCAACACCCTAACTGTGGATGATGCAACGGCCCTCCGCATGGTGGCATTCTATCCCGAATGGGAAAGCGGGAAGGCCTACACTGCCGAAAATGGCTGTCAGGTAGGATATAAGGTAGTCCGGGCTGAAAAGCTCTGGAAGCTCCGACAGGAGCATACCTCCCAGGATGACTGGGCGCCAGGCGAAACCGGCACGGAATCCCTCTGGGAGGAAATCTGTGAACATCACGATGGGACGAAGTACGATGCTATTCCCTACAACGGGAATATGGCATTAGAGGCCGGGAAGTATTACACCCAGGACGGCGTATTGTACCGGTGTACCAGGGATACCGGGAATCCCGTATACCATGCCTTGAGTGCGTTGGTGGGAACCTATGTGGAGGTGGTTGAAAATGGCTCTTGAAAAAGTGGTGTACGAGGATAACGTAACGGTTATCACTGCCGCCCAGCTGAATGCTATCCAGGATGAGATTATCCGGGTGGCGGGGAAAATCGACGCTATCGCCGATGGAACGGAGGTGAGCTACTGATGGCAAAGAAGCTCTATGAGGAGGCCAGCGTCCTGGCCATCGCAAACGCCATCCGAGCCAAAAACGGCAGTACGGCCACCTACAAGGTCGCCCAAATGGCCGATGCCGTTTTGGCGATCGCCCCGTTACAGCCTGCCGTGGTGGAGTACCAGCAAATGAACGCCACGGCCAGTGCCTACCTGACTGCCGCAGAGAGCGCTTATACGGACGCCAACGGCGGCAGCGTAAGTGTGCTGGACAGCTACACGGGGGCCAGCGGAATCAAGGATGCTCCGCTGGGCAAAGCGCTCACGATGCAGGGGGGAACGCGTTACCAGCAGGATGAGACCACCGGCATCGGGGGGAAGCTCAACAATATCCTGGGAGGAGAATCCGTGATCTACAACGCAGTCCCCGGGCACGTCCTCCGCTACATCGTGAAAGGCAGCGGAGGGGATGTAATCGACAGCGGGCGCGTGAAGCCGACCGGAACAGTTCGCATGATGAAGTTTATCGGCTATGTGAAAAACTGCCGGGACCTCGGTGGATGGGCATGTGACGGAGGCACCGTCAGGTATGGAAGAATGTACCGCTGCGCCGCACCGGGTGCAGCGGAATCCGCAGATGCCATTATCGCCAAAAACGCCAATATTCGTTATCACTTTGACCTGCGGGACAATGCGTTTCTGGAAACCTCCCCATTTGGGAGCGAGGTTTATTACAAGCGGTATCCCCTATCGGCCTATTACAGCGACCTCGTTGACCTGACGAAATCCCATTACGCAGAGATGGCCGCACTTCTGCGGGCGGTGTTCGATGTGGTCATCCACGGGAACGGGGTAATCTATCACTGCTCACTGGGGCGGGACAGAACGGGGACCTTGTCGTTCATCCTGCTTGCGCTGCTTGGCGTTTCCAAAAAGCACGTGGACATGGACTATGAGCTTTCGGGCTTTTCCTCTCTCTCGGATGCCGGAACGCCGCAGAAGCGGACCTCGGCCAACTACACCGGCCTGGCTAATTATTTTGCGTCATTCGGAAAGTCCTCCCTCCGGGATAATGTCGTGAAGTGGGCATTGAAAGCCGGATTGACGATCGACGAGCTGAACGCATACCGTTCAGCAGCCATAAACGGAACGCCCGCCGCGCTGAATGCCTCCGACTACGTTACGCAGTATACTCTGACGCAGCATCTGACGGACTGCACAAGCAATGCTGCGGGGACGGAAATCAGCGAAGGCGCGGCGCTCAGCGTCACGATTACCCCCAATGCCGGGAAGAAACTCGGCAGCATCTCGGTCACCATGGGCGGCACAGATATCACGGCCACGGCGGTGTCCGGCAGCACCGTCCATATTGCAAGCGTGACCGGGAACGTCGTTATCACGGCTGTGGCGACTGCGGCGTATACAAATCAGATCCCCATTTCGACGGACGCCGGCGGGGCGGTATTCAACGGCGTCGGATACCAGCAGGGATACCGGCTGAGCAGCTCTGGTAGCCCGTCCCCGCAAGCATCGACATACATTACCGGATTCATCCCGGTCCATTCCGGGGACACGGTACGATTTGAGGGGATGAACCTGAAGGAAGGGTCGGCCGCTATCAACGAACAACGTATCGCGTTTTATGATGCGAACAAGGCGGTAATCGCAGCCCCGTATTGGAAGGATACGGGAACGAATACCATGTCGGGCGGGTATCTTGCCAGCCTCACGGTTCCGGCCTATTCCGGCAAGACAGTGGCCTTTGCGCGATTCGGATGCTACTGGATCGATTCGCATTCGATCATCACGGTAAATGAGGAGATCGGGTAAGTCTGACGATGAATCAGCCGCCCAAGGCGGCAGGAAAGGAGATTTTACATGAAAGAAAACACGATCAAGGCCGCGCTGGCGGCTGTGCTGGGGGCGCTGTGCGCTTACGGCATTCAGCTGCTGGTGCCGGTGCTGGTGCTGCTGGTGGTGATGGTCCTGGACTACATCACCGGCATGACCAAGGCATGGAACGCCGGGGAGCTGTCCTCCCGGGTGGGCCTGTGGGGCATCCTGAAAAAGGTGGGCTATCTGGTGATTGTCGGGGTGGCCTGCGTGGTGGACTGGCTGCTGCGCTACGGGGCGGACAGCCTGGGCTGGAACTGGCCGGTGGACTTCCTGTTTGCCAGCATCGTCATCATCTGGCTGGTCATCAACGAGCTGCTGTCCATCCTGGAGAACGTTTCGGCCATTGGCGCACCGGTGCCGGGCTTTTTGCAGGCCCTGCTAAAAAAGCTGAAGGTACACACTGAGGACACGGCAGAGGAGAACCTGCCGGGAGAGGAGAATAGCGATGAGTAAGAAGGTCTACATCAGCCCCAGCGACCAGGTGAGCAACGCTTACGCCTGGGGCAACACCAACGAGCACGTCCAGTGCCAGAAGATCGCCGAGGCGGAGGCTGCGGCCCTGCGCCGCAGCGGCGTGGAGGTGCAGGTGGCGGCGTTTGGCTCCACCATGGCCCAGCGCTGCGCCCAGTCCAACGCTTTCAGGGCGGACATCCACAACTGCGTCCACACCAACGCCTGCAACGGCAAGGTCATGGGCACCCGGCTGTTCTGCTACGCCATCCCCGGCAAGGGGTACGACGCCTGCAAGGCGGTGTTCAACGAGCTGGCCCCGCTGACGCCGGGAATGTCCGAGAACGTGCAGAAGAACTCCAACCTTTACGAGGTGCGGATCCCGGCGGCTCCCGCGGTGTACTGTGAGTGCGAATTCCACGACACGGTGGAGGGTGCCAAGTGGATCGTGGAGCACACCACGGAGATCGGAGAAGCCATCGCCAAGGGCCTGTGCAAGTATCTGGGCGTGACCTACGTCCCGACCAAGCAGGAGTCCCCTAAGCCCGCCCAGCCGACCGGCGATAAGCTGTATCGCGTCCAGGTCGGCGCCTTCGCCGTCCGGGAAAACGCCGAGAAGATGCTGAAGCGTTTGAAGGACGCCGGGTTTGACGGGTTCATCCGGGAAGGTTCGAGATGATGTGAAGAGAGCGTCACAGTAACTGTCTTAAAAATCTGGACGAAACCGGGGCAACAATGCGCCGACCCCCTGTTTCCGCCAAGGCTCCGCAAGTCCACGGCGAATATGATCGCCATGAATACAAATTACCGAGACATTCGCGCAAAACTGCGCAGCATGGCCCCTCAACGTGCCATTGATTACATCGCCGCGCTTGATCTTCCGGAAGACGAAGCGTTTTGCATCATCGCGTGCGACGTCAAGCAACAATCCAGACAGCAGGTGGCAAACAGGCTGTTTGCGTCGGTCGAGTATGTCAAGAAGCGCCGCCGCAACGGTTACCAAAAGATTGCCGACCATATCAAAAACCCATAAAGTAAAGACCCAACAAAGACCTTTTTCAGGCTCTTTGTTGGGTCTTTTTTGCTGTATTTTATAGATATACAAGGGGGTGCGGCGAAATGAGCGTAATGGAGCGGCTGTTGGCGTGTGGGTATACGGCGGATATGGCACGTGATATATGCAATCAATACGGATCTGACACCGCCGGATTGCTTCCCCTTGTGCGCATTGTAGAGCTCTTGCACGACGATAGGCGCGAATATGTATAGCTACTACAACGAGAACCCAAAAGGGAAAAACACAGGGGACTGTACCGTCAGAGCAATATCAAAAGCCACCGGCAAGGACTGGGGCGAGACGTATTTGCGACTGTGCATCCAAGGATATCTTGACGGGGATATGCCGTCTGCAAATGCTTGCTGGGGCCGGTATCTCCGCAGCATCGGATACCGGCGGTACATCGTACCGGACACTTGCCCGGATTGCTACACGGTGGGACAGTTTGCGGAGGATCACCCGGTAGGCAACTATATTCTGGCCCTGTCCGGCCATGTGGTTTGCGTGCAAAATGGCACGATCTGGGACAGCTGGGACAGCAGCAACGAGAACGTATTGTATTACTGGGTTAAGGAGGACTGATTATGGCTTACACACCTTACGGATGGCAGAACCCCTATTATCCACCCCCAATGCAGGATAACCTGATGCAGATGCGGCAAATGCAGCAACCACAGATGCAATCTCAAATTCCGCAGGCCCTTCAAAATCCGGTGGCGCAGAGCGGTGTACAGTGGGTCAGCGGCGAACAGGAGGCCCGAAACTGGATGATCGCGCCCAACGCCGCCGTGGCGTTGTGGGACAGCTCCGCACCGACTGTGTATCTCAAACAGGCCGATGCAAGCGGCAAGCCGACGCTCAAAGTATACGACCTTGTAGAGCGGCTTGCAAGCGCCCCTGACGCGCAGAAAGCGCCCGCTGCGGAATATGTGACCCGTAAAGAGTTCGACGCGCTGGCGGCGCTTGTGAGCGAAATGAAGGGCAAGAAGCGCAAGGAGGAAAAGAGCGATGAATAATCCGTTTTTCGGTGCAATGGGCGGCGGCAACGGCTTTATGCAGATGGTGCAGCAGTTCCAGCAGTTCAAGGCAAATTTTCATGGCGACCCCAAAGCAGAGGTCGAAAAACTCTTGCAGAGCGGGAAACTCTCACAAGCTCAGCTGAACCAGTTGCAGCAGATGGCGAAGCAGTTCCAAAGCCTGATGCAGTAAGCAAGTTTAAGCAAGTTTAAGCAAGTTTAAGCAAAGTTTAAGCAAAGTGTTTGCTAAATTATTAGGTTAATCAATATCGTGGCCACGATTTGATAATAAAAAACTGAAAGGAGTTTTTCTATGTCTCTTTCTTCTGACGGCGCTCCCATGCTGACAATGCCCGTGGCACCCACTAACTCCGGCGGCAACGGCGGTTTTGGATGGGATGGTAATGGCAGTTGGTTCATCATCATCCTGTTCCTGTTTGCCTTCCTTGGCTGGGGTAATAACGGCTGGGGCAACAACGGCGGCAATTCCGGCGGCGTGGTAGACGGCTATGTGCGGTCGGCCTCATCTTGCGCAACGGAAAGCATGATATTGACCTTTAATCGCCCGGACGCGGTGCGCGTCTCGTAGTCCTCTTCCGTCGCTTGCCATGTTACGCCGTATCGGTCGAGCTGCGTTTGCACGTCATAATACCCCGCGACATTGCGGAACCAGCGGTCGAGCTTGATAAATAAGATTGTGTCTACCTTTCCCGCTTTGCAATCGTCCAGCAGCCGCAGGAGCGCCGGACGTTTTTTATACGGCTTCCGCGCGGATATTCCCGCATCCTCATATATGCCTACTACAGTCAGCTTGTGTTCTTGGGCATATCTTGTCAGCGCGTCTCTTTGCTCTTGCAATGACAGGCCATGCCGCGCCTGTTCGTCGCTCGACACGCGGATATACAGTGCTGCTCTCATCACCGCCCCCTCCAAAATCCGTAATCTGCGCAATGCAAATCGACATACACGCACCACGCGGTCAGTAACACCACCACCACAAATAAAATAAAAATCACGGCGTTGCGGATATGGACACCACGCCGCATAATCTCGATCATGTCTTCCTTTGCGTCAACATGGCGCTCCAGCTCGTCATTTCGCGCCTGCAAGGTCTCTTCGTTCCTTGTCAGCCGTTCGGAAATTCCGAACACCTCGTCAAGTGAGATCCCAAGCGCCTTGCAGATAGGCGCGACGGTGTAAATAGACGGGGCTTTGGAAAACTTTGAAAAGAAGTTCTGCACGGTGGACAGCGGCACGCCGGAAGTGTCTGAAATTTCCTGATCCGCATGATAAGATATTGACCGATGCAGAGCGGCAAAAGTGGGAAAGCGATCTTGATAACAAGAAAGATGACTTCCCGTATATCGCTTTGACAAAGGCGCAGCTAAAGCTTTTAAAGCAAGCGCGAACCGATGCCGTATTGATAACCGCGCATAATGAAAATGATGCTGATGTACTCTGCGGTCATAGCTTTGCATATTGCCTTGTAAATGGCGAAAAGCGAGGGCTTATTGCTCGCCAAAGAGGGGCTAATTATCTTGCATATGCGCAGAAAGAAAACTCCCAAGCGTGGTCTATAACGGCGAGGGATTGCCTCGTTGCTGCAATAGGTGCTGTTTTCGGGTTTCTGCTGAATTGCTTGTTCTCTGGTTAATTATATTGCCACTGAATGTTCAGCGCTTCTCGGATAGCTTCAGCTTTTTCGGGGGTAATGTCTGTCGGCTCGTAGTCTTTGCAGGGATTGTCTTTCCCGCAGCCAAGAACGTACCAACCACCCCAAGTAGTATAGCGGACCACAACATGCTTGCACCCAGAGCACGCGATGCTTTTGCATTTCGGAAGCGCCGCTTTGTCAATGATGGCAGATCGGCGGTTGTATTCTCGCTCCGCTTCCTGCGCCTCTGCAAGCTGCAATTTAAGTTTGCGGTTTTCTTCCCGCAGATTATTTAATTCTCTTCTTGCAATAAACATTCCAGCCTCCATAAAACATATTCCGCCTGGCTGTCAGTAAGTGATAGCACCTCAGATTTTAGGCGCTCTCTAATAAGAATAGCATGGTTTTCTTCTTCGCACAACATTTTGTGTCCCTCCAAATAATTATAGGAACGGGGCTATATGTCGATTATTGCACTTTGTGCAGTCGAAAATATAAAACCAAAAGGTGGTGCGCCAAATGGCGAAGAGCAAAATCCCCGGCCTGTCCTTTAGCTGGAAACGTGCGCTCGGAATCACAAAGATGAAAAGAAAAATTTCAAAAGCAACTGGGATTCCCACGACCAAAGCGGGGCGGCAAAGAAAACTTGGCAAACTCCTTGGTATGAAGTAAGAGAAAAGCCCCCGCCGTCTCCGCAACAACGGCGGGGGCTCTGTGCAGACAGCACGGAGCGGTTGCCGCTGCATGATTTGACCATACTCCGCTTTGCTTAACTATTTCAACGCCAAAACCTCGCAATAAGACAGCGCTCGACGAGGTTCGGCAAGCCCTCATCTTGTGACTTCGCGGCGTGAAAATCGAAGAAATTAAGGTGGTATAAATGAACATCCAAGAGGTGTGCAAAATCCGCAAGGCAGAATTGAAACTGACCTATTAGTCGGAATAAAAACATTACTCATAGTACTTGTTTTGCGCTCAATACAATCGGAAGGAGTTTTTCACACTGAGCGTCGGACAAATCATCAATAGCTACCAATAGCGCTTTCTTTGCTGCGCTTAAGCCCTCGCCCTCTGTGGCGGGGGCTTTTTCGTTCTCGCTCGGCGTTATTCCCGCCAGCTCAAGAATAGACGCCCCCAAGTAATTTGCAATTACTTCAATGGTTTCAAACGGCGGGCTTTTTTTGGAATCTTCCCACTTACCAATCATTCCATTCCCAAGGCCAAGGTCTTTCTCTATTTGCTTGATCGAGGTCCCGCGTATTTGCGCAAAGCTTCTTATGTTTTGGACGATGATTTTATTACGTGTATTCATAGGAAAAAATATTTCTTTTGTAGCGAGTTAGCTATTGACAAGTAGCGGATTTTCTACTATAATAGCTTTCAGAGGGTGACAAAAACCAAGCCCCCACCGAATGCGGGCATTAGAAAATGTTGAATTATGTCTGCAAAACTATAATAGCGCATTTTCTATCTTCTTGTCAAGAGCGTGGGGGCAATTCCCTCAAAATTTTCTATGCTACGCTATAGAAAATTCGCATTGTCAAGGACAATGCGAATAAGTGTGAAAGGAGGATCGAGAGTGATTTATGAGAACGTCAAGCGCCTTTGCGATGAGCGAAATATCAGCATTTGGGCGCTTGAGAGAGCGTGCGGCATCGCAAATGGCGCGATTGGGAAGTGGAATGGCAGTATCAATGCTCCGCGCATTGACACCGTGAAAGCCATCGCCGACTACTTCGGCGTTACCGTGGACGCGCTGCTGAAATCCAGCGATGGGCAGTAAAAAATGCCCCGCCCAATGTTGCAGCATCGAGCGGGGCGGGTGGGACAAATCTTAGGCTTAGATATGTGTCCTGTGGCTATTTTAGCACAGGGGAAAGGAAAAGGCAATGAGTAAAAAGCCAGAGTACAAAATCATTTGGGTCACGCCCCCTGACCCCGTAAAGCTGGGGACGATCATGGGCGAGATTTACGCCAGGAACAGAGGACTTGAGTTTGTCGGCCTTGTGCCGAACGGCAAGGATAGCGGAGGTGCGAAATGAGCGCGTTTGCATGGGCGCTGACGTATATCGGGGCCGCTACGGTGAGTTATCTGTTTATGTGGCTGCTGGACAAACTGGACAGGCCGGGGAAGTAAAATTAATAGGGAGGGAAGACGATGCGGGACGTGCTGAAAGCGGCGGGGCGACCGGTATATGGAGGAGGACGAGGAATGAGCATCATTGTCCTTCCGGAGACCCTTGAAGCATGGAAAGAAGAGCGGAAGTACGGCATCGGCGCATCCGACGCCGGGGCCATGCTGGGGATGAGCAACTGGAAAAGCAATGAAGAGCTTTGGCTGGAAAAAACCGGGCTCCGGGAGCCGGAGGATATTTCCGGGAAGCCATTCGTCCAGTATGGGCATGACGCGGAGCCGCACCTGCGGGCGCTGTTCTCCTTGGACCATCCTGAGATGGAGGTTACATACGACAGCCCATACAAGATCATCCGCAACAGTGAGTACCCGTTCATCTTCTGCACCCCGGACGGAGAGCTGACGGAGCGGGAGACGGGCCGCCATGGCGGGATGGAGATCAAGACAACGGAGATCAAGAACCCCGGGCAGTGGGACCATTGGAATGGCCGCATCCCGGACCAGTATTACTGCCAAGTCATCTGGCAGATGATCGCCGCCGGATGGGAATTTGTATGGCTGCTGGCGCAGATCAAGTGGACCGACCGGGAGGGGAATCACCGGAAGGACACCAGGGAGTATCTGATCGAGCGGGAAGAGGTTTTGGACGATATCCAAAGCACCAAGGCGGAGGGAATCAGATTTTGGCGTTCTGTGGAAGCAAAAAAGCGCCCAAACCTGAAGCTCCCGGAGATTTAACGAGAAAAGGAGAAAAGACCATGGAATTTATCATGAGCACGGATTTGACCACCGCACTGCCGAAGGAAATCGGCTTCAACTTTGAGGAGCTGAAGGCGGAGCTGGCTGAGAAGCTGGACTATTACAACAACCTGGTGGTCACGGAGGACACCATCAAGGAGGGCAAGGCCGAAAAGGCCAAACTGAACAAACTGCGGGAGGCCGTGGAGTCCAAGCGCAAGGAGGTCAAGAAGGAGTGCATGGCGCCCTACACCGATTTTGAGGCCAAGGTCAAGGAGCTGGTGGCCATGATCGACGCCCCGGTGGCCGCCATCGACGGGCAGCTAAAGGTTTTCGAGGAACAGCGCCGGGAGGAGAAGCGGAAGGCCATTGAAACTGTTTACGACGAGATTGTGCCGGACGAGATCAAAGCCATCATGCCTTTGGATCGTATTTTTGACCAGCGATGGCTGAATACCACATTCAAGATTGAGGCCGTGGGCGAGGCCATCGGAAACCTGGCGGATAAGATCGACGAAGATCTGACCGTGCTGGACACCATCGAACCGGAGTTTTCCACCGCCGTCCGGGCAAAGTACATGGAGACGCTGGACATCGGCGCAGCGTTGCGCCACAAGAAGGCCCTTCAGGATGCCGCAGAGGCCGCCAAAAAGCGGGAGGCATCCATGGCAGTGGATAACGAAAAAATTGTGGAGCAGCCCCGGGTTCAGGAAAAGCTGTACCTGCTGCGGCTGGGAATTCCATCTGACACAACCACAGGCAACGGCGCTGAAGCAGTTCCTTTCCAGCAACGGCATCCAATACACGAAGATTTGAGGAGGAGAATACCATGGCATTGAATAACAGCATTGCAGCGACGAAAAAGACAGCCAACGACAAGGTTGTGGATTTTAAGTGCGGTGAGGAGGTCGTCAGGCTCTCCCCGAATATCATCCGGAAGTATCTGGTGAACGGAAACGGCGCCGTGACGGACCAGGAGATCGTGATGTTCCTGAACCTCTGCCGGTTCCAGCATTTGAACCCGTTCCTGCGGGAGGCTTACCTGATTAAGTACGGGAACAGCCCGGCCACCATTGTGGTGGGCAAGGATGCCATCACGAAGCGGGCCATGCGGAACACCGCATTTTGCGGGCAGCAGGCGGGAGTGGTGGTTCTGAACACAGAAACCGGAGTCATGGAGAACCGGATCGGCGCCATCGTCTTGAAAGGCGAGGAGCTGGTGGGCGGCTGGGCCAAGGTTTTCGTCCGCGGATACCAGGAGCCCATCGAGATTTCTGTGGCATTTGAAGAATACGTCGGTCTGAAGAAAACCGGAGAGGTCAACGAACAGTGGACCAAGAAACCGGCCACCATGATCCGCAAGGTGGCGTTGGTCCAGGCCTTGCGTGAGGCCTTCCCCGAGGACTTGGAGGGCATGTATGACCCCACGGAGATGAATATTGACGTGAGCGATCTGGCGTCCGCTCCGGTGGACATGGATGCTCCGCAGCAGGCAATCGAACCCAGAGCGGAAGATTTCGCATCCTCAGCGCCGGAGGCTCCGCAGCCGACGGAAGAGCCGGAGGGCTTTTAAGCCATGAAGGCCGTTTTTGAGCGGGCCAAGGTGATCGTGGATGGAGAGGACACCTATCTCTGCCTCTCCATCCCCCGCCGGGACGCCGCCAAGTTCGTCGGAGAAATGAAACCGCGGAAGTACGCCGTGGAGATCAAGGAATACCGTAAAAAGCGGAGTCTGGACGCCAATGCATACGCTTGGACGCTGATTGGAAAGCTGGCGGCGGTGCTGAGCACTAAGGAAGCACCAGTCACGCCGGACAACGTTTACCGGGACTGCATCCGGTACGTGGGCGACAACTACGACGTGATCCCGGTGAAAGAGGACCGGATTGAGTACTGGAACCGTATTTGGTGTGCCGGGCACATCGGGCGCTTTACGGAGGACCTGGGGCCATGCCGCTCTATCCCCGGATATCACAATATTCGGACATATATGGGGTCCAGCGACTACGATACCGCCCAGATGAGCCGACTGATCGAGATCATCATCCAGGAATGCAAGGCGCAGGGCGTTGAGACCCTGCCGCCGCGAGAACTGGATGCCCTCGTTAGCCGGTGGGGAGAGGTTAGCGTATGAACGACAAAAGATGCTTTTTGTGCGGCCGGAATGACTCCGGTGACCCGCTGGAGCGTCACCACATTTTTGGCGGCGCGAATCGGAAGAAAAGCGAGAAGTACGGCCTTGTGGTGTATCTGTGCGGCAATCGCTGCCACCGGAACGGGCGCGGCGCGGTACACAAGAACGGAGACCAGATGCGCCGTTTGAGACGGTACGGGCAGCTCAAGGCGATGGAGGAGCAGAGATGGACGGAGGCGGACTTTCGCCGCGAATTCGGGAAAAGCTATTTATGAGAGGAGATAAGAGGTGCTGAACAAGATTTTCATCATGGGCCGGTTGACACGCGATCCGGAGCTGCGCAGGACACAGAACGGTACAGCCGTCACCAGCTTTACACTGGCGGTAGACCGGGACTTTAAGAACGCGGACGGCACTAAGGACACGGATTTTATTGGCGTGGTTGCATGGCGCACCACCGCCGAGTTTGTGCACAAGTATTTCTCCAAGGGGCGCATGGCCGTTGTGGAGGGTCGCTTGCAAATGCGGGACTGGACGAACAAGGACGGAAACAAGCGCCGGAACGCCGAGGTGCTGGCGGACAACATCTACTTTGGCGATGCCAAGAAGGACGTGGACAGCGGCGCCAATAGATACGCGGGCTTACAGTTCGTGGAGGTGGACGAGGACTTCGACGCGGACGGCGATATGCCATTCTGATAGGAGGTAAGGCGGCATGGATTACTGGCACAAGCGGTACACCTGCCCATACTTTACCAGCAGCGAGAAACGGCGGG
>OGPF01001043.1_pt1 | contig 14001 bp, 10 predicted proteins | sample 1552871 | NCBI WGS metagenome assembly OGPF01 (sample SAMEA2580276, study PRJEB22360) | human gut metagenome | biome: human gut; feature: human-associated habitat; material: faeces | place: Denmark | collected 2008/2010
GAGATACCGGAAGAAGTCAAAGAAGCTATGGCGGATCAGCCGGTCACATTCGTCCTTCAAAAGGAGCAGAAAGGGACCGGACACGCCGTGCAGCAAGCACTCGAGGCGATCAATCCCGACGAACCGACGCTCATTCTTTACGGAGATGTGCCGCTGATTTCTACGGAAACGCTTTCGGCACTTGAAAAAACCGCCGGTGACGGTTTTGCTCTTTTAACCATTGATCTGGACAATCCGAAAGGCTACGGACGCATCTTGAGAGAAGACGGCAAGGTAATCGGCATCGTTGAAGAAAAGGATGCTTCCGAGCAGCAGAGAGCCATTAAGGAAGTGAACACCGGCTTTATGGTCCTTCCTTCCAAAGAGATGGAACGCTGGCTCGGTAACCTTAAAAACGATAACAAACAGCAGGAATACTATTTGACGGATCTTGTTGCTATGGCGGCGGCCGAAGGCCGTGAAATCAAAACTTTCAAGGCTCAGGATGCTTGGGAAGTTGAAGGCGCCAACAGCAAAGTTCAGCTTGAGGGCTTAGAGCGCGCATTTCAGCTCCGTCAGGCGAAAGAACTGCTGGAGAAAGGTGTTCGTCTGGCGGATAAGAACCGCATCGATATCCGCGGATCCTTAACCTGCGGCAAAGATGTTTTCATCGATGTCGGATGTATTTTTGAAGGAGACGTGGTCCTCGGAGACAACGTAGTCGTCGGACCGTACTGCGTCATAAAGAACACCAAAATCGGCGATGGAACGGTCATCGATGCTTACTCGCACTTTGATCAGGCTGTCGTCGGAGACACGGTCAAAATCGGCCCGTTTGCGCGCCTGCGTCCGGGAACCGCTTTGTCCGATGAAGTACACATCGGAAACTTTGTCGAAATTAAGAAGAGCGAAATAGGCAAAGGATCGAAAGTTAATCACCTGACTTATATCGGTGATACAACGATGGGTTCCGGCGTCAATATCGGAGCAGGAACCATTACCTGCAACTACGACGGTGCCAACAAATTCAGAACCGTTATTGAAGACGATTGTTTTATCGGAAGCGACACACAGCTGGTAGCGCCGGTGAAAGTCGGCAAAGGTGCGACAGTAGGCGCAGGAACGACAGTGACCAAAGACGTCAATGACAACACACTTGTCATCAGTCGTGTGAAACAAACAGAAATTAAGGGCTGGAAACGCCCGGTCAAAAAGAAATAAGGATTATCAAACTATGTGCGGAATTGTTGCCGGGGTCAGCTATAGAAATATTGTTCCCATTCTGACGGAAGGTCTTCGTCGCATGGAGTACCGCGGGTACGACTCCTGCGGTGTCGCTGTCGTCGATGACGGTCAGCTTAAGCGTTCCAGAACGGTTAAGCGTGTTCAAGATCTGATCAGACAAACGGAAGAAGACGAAGTTAAAGGTTCCACAGGTATTGCTCATACCAGATGGGCTACACACGGGGCACCTGAAATTCGCAATACGCATCCGCTTTTTTCCAATAATCAGATTGCCGTGGTTCATAACGGCATCATTGAAAATTACGGCATCCTGAAAGAGCGGCTCATGGCGAAGGGCTACACCTTCGAGAGCGAGACGGATACGGAAGTGCTCGTCAAACTCATCGACAACTGCTATGAGGGCGAACCGCTGAAAGCGCTCCACGAAGCGCTGGGCATGGTGCGGGGCAGCTACGCGCTGGCCGTGCTGTTCAAGGATTTCCCCGATACCGTCTTTGCCGTCAAGCGGGAGAGTCCCCTCATCGTCGGCTGGGGCGAGGGCGAAAACTTTGTGGCGTCGGATATCCCGGCTCTGCTGAAGCATACTCGGAAGTACAGCGTCCTCGAAGAGGGCGATCTGGCCGTGGTGACCGCTGGGAGCATCCAATTCTACAATGAGTTCGCGGAGCCGGTGGAGCGGGAAGTGCTGACCGCCGACTGGGACATGGAAGCGGCTGAAAAGGGCGGCTACCCGCACTTTATGCTCAAGGAGATCAACGAGCAGCCCGCCGCGATCACGGCGACGGTCAGCCCCCGCGTGGAGAACGGTCTGCCGGATCTGCGCATTCCGGAATTGTCGGACGAGGTGCTGCGGGGCATCGGCACCATCCATCTGGTCGCCTGCGGCACCGCCATGCACGCGGGCATGGTGGGCAAGGCGGCCATCGAAGCGCTGGCCCGCGTCCCCGCCGAGGTGGACATCGCCAGCGAGTTCCGCTACCGGAACCCGATCCTGCGGCCCAACGATCTGGTCATCATCATCAGCCAGTCCGGCGAGACCAGCGACACGCTGGCCGCCCTCAAGCTGGCCAAGAGCCGGGGCGTGCCGGTGCTGGCCATCGTTAACGTGGTGGGCAGCTCCATCGCCCGCGCGGCGGATCATGTGCTCTACACCTATGCGGGGCCGGAGATCGCCGTGGCATCCACCAAGGCCTACACGGTGCAGATGTGCGTGCTTTACCTGTTTGCCTTCCGGCTGGCGCTGGCCCGCGGGGAGCAGACGGAAGCTGAGATCCGCCGCCTGACCGCCGAGCTGCTCCGCGCCAGCGAGGTCATCAAGCCCCGTCTGGCCGACTGTGAGCAGATCAAGTACCTCGCCAGCCGGTTCGTCAATACCCAGAGCTGCTTCTTCATCGGGCGCGGGTTCGATTACTCCCTCTCGCTGGAGGGCAGCCTGAAGCTGAAGGAGATCAGCTACGTCCACTCAGACGCCTACGCCGCCGGAGAGCTCAAGCACGGCACCATCAGCCTCATCACCGAGGGGGTGCCGGTCATCGCGCTGGCGACCCAGAAGCAGGTCTACGAAAAGACCATCTCCAACGCCAAGGAGACCAAGAGCCGGGGCGCAAAGGTCCTGCTCTTCACGACGAAGGATGCCGTAGTGCCGGAGGGTGTGGCGGATTATGTGGTGCGGCTGGATGACTACGACGACCTGCTCATGCCGCTGCAGCTCATCGTGCCGCTGCAGCTCTTTGCCTACTATATGGCGGTCCTGCGCGGCTGCGACGTCGATAAGCCCCGCAATCTTGCCAAGAGCGTGACCGTGGAATAAGGATAAGAATACAGCGCCCGGAAGGCGGCAGAACCTTCCGGGCGCTGTTTGCATGTCTGCGTTTGCCTCAGCCGAGGGCGACGTCCAGAAAGAAAAATTTTCGGGGATGCCACGGAAGCAGAAGCACTGCTTTTTGAAACTTCCCAGCCAAATGCTTGACAAACTCGGAAAAAAGAGGTAAACTAATCAAGTCATCCGACATACATTCATCAATATGGGCCTATAGCTCAGTTGGGAGAGCGTTCGGTTCGCATCCGAGAGGTCAAGGGTTCGAATCCCTCTAGGTCCACCAATTTGCCGCATCGTTTTGTACGATGCGGCGTTTTTATACCTAAAAAACTTTGGCAGACCGTGCCGGGCTCCGAACCCTGAAGTCGGATGCGAACCGGGTGGGGTCATCCATGTACTTTTTGAAAATCCATCGGTTTCACGCTTCTTTCTTTGCATTTTGCAGAGTTCTGCGGGCAAGTGCATCGCTTTTATGCCCCCTTCTCGGAAATTTCTTCAAAAATTTCCGCACCATCGTAGATTGATACAGACTTGAGCTGCTCCACTTGGTTGAAGCTGGCGTTCAGCGTAATCGAGATCTCATAGTCTTTTCGGACGCGAATCTCCTTAATGAACTGCTGCAAAATGGCGCGGCGTTCATCGTGGTTGGCGGTGTCGTAAACATCCGCCCATGTAAACAGCTCGTTGCAGATGTAGTTACTGCGCTTTGCCGTTTTGGTGGCTTCTTCGTATTCTTCCTGCGCCTGAACAAGTTGCTTTTCCAGAGTTTCCAAAGCCTCTCTTGCCTCGGCTACCAGTGTACCCAGCAGTTCTTTGTCCAAGGCACTCACGCCCCGGATGACGAGGATGGTTTCGGCTTTCAGGTCGTCCAGCTCTTTCTGCTTGGCTTCCAAGTCTTTCTGGATTTTCTTGATTTTCTTCTGGATGCGGGCGGCATCGTTGTTTTTGACCGATTCCAGCAGCTTTTTCCGGGAAACCTCGCGGAACTGTGCGAAGATCTGCCGGACAACTTCTTCCACAATGGAATCCAGCTTAGAAACACCATAGCCGGACTGCCCATCGCAGTCACCCGGATGCCGGATCTTATAAAAGCAGCTATACCGCGGCCGGACTTCTTTCACCGTATGCCCATCTGCGTAGGTATGTGTCCGTCCGCTGCTGGTCAGGCTCAAGCGGTTGCCACAGTGGGCACAGTAGACCAGCCCGGTCAACAGGGCTTTGGAGCTGGTACCCAGTGAAGTACCGCCACGCTCACAAGTGCGTGCCTGCCGCAGTTCCTGTGCCTGCTCGAACAGTTCTGGTTCGATGATGCGGAGCTGCGGACACTCCGTCTCCACCGCACCGTTGATGAGGTACCCCGTGTATCCTTTGTTCTTGATCATCCGAACGATGCTGGTGTTGGGGATATTTTTGTTGTTCCGTCCTACGACTCCCTGTTCATAAAGATAGTGGCTCAACTTCTGTGCGCCGTAGCCCTCATAAACATACTTGTGAAAGATCAGCCGGACGATCTCAGCTTCCGCTTCATCAATCACAAGGTCGCAGACCTCTTGGTTTTTCTTGTTCACCCGACCAAGGCGGACACGCTTGTAGCCAAAAGCCACGGTGCCGCCTGTATAGTGGCCTTCCCCGGTGTGTCCCTTTGGTCGAAACACGGTATAATGTATAAACGCGTTTTTTCATTGCATCCTCACTTTCTTTTGGCGAGAAAAGCAAAATCAAACGGATATTGTCCATATCAGGTTTTCAAGGTTCAGTTCGATTTTATCTTATCTCACACAGTTAGCCTCCGCTCTGGGGTTGGATGAGGTTTACAGTGAACTGCTTCCTGCTGACAAGGTGGAGAAAGTGGAGCAGTTGATCCAAAACAAACCAGAGAAAGAAAAACTGGCTTTTGTGGGAGATGGCATCAACGACGCCCCGGTGCTTCGCCGGGCAGATATCGGCATCGCCATGGGTGCCATGGGTTCTGATGCCGCCATTGAGGCTGCTGATGTGGTCCTAATGGATGATGACCCCTTGCAGATCTCCAAAGCAATCAAAATCTCCCGCAAGTGCCTTGGCATCGTCTATCAGAACATCGTGGTGGCCATCGGCGTAAAACTGGCCTGCCTCGTACTGATTGCGCTGGGTTTCGCCAATATGTGGCTGGCCGTGTTTGCGGATGTGGGCGTAATGATCATCGCCGTCCTCAATGCTATCCGGGCACTGTTTGTGAAAAATCTTTAAAGTTCAGAAATCCCCGCCGACCGGATGGGGCCGAGAGTGCACTACAATCAAGCCATACAAGAGATACGAGGGAGGCAAGGAGCAATGTACGATATCTGTCTTACCGTTTCAGCATGGTGCATCATCGGCCTATTGGGCGTTCTGTTTATAAGATCATTGGGATTCCGAGAGTTTCATCAAGAGAAAATTATCCCTTGGCTCGTGGGGATTGCTATGATTTTCTTCCTGATAGCACTCATGTTTAACTAGAACTGAAAGCAGTTGAATACGGCCTGAAAGGTCGCATTGTTGTGGCAAGCAGTGCAGACGTATATACATCTGCTTATTTTGCGTTGCAAAACGCTTGTTGGGGAATGCCCCAAACCCCTTTGATCTGCACTTCCCAATGCAGGCTGCGCGTCCCGACGGGACGCTTTTTACCCGGTGATGTGCTCCGGGTCGTTTAGGACTTGCATGAGGAAAGAAGGAAGGAAGCGGCTTCTGCCAAAGAAGCATACTTCATCTGTTCCGGCACAGTCGTGTTCAGAAGCGAAACGCCCCACACCTGCATACAGTCCGCAAGTTCTTTCTGTGCCTGCAATGCCGCAGCCTTACGCACATCCGGGGTGGTTTCTGCATCCAGAACGTAGGCTGTGGAGTATTTTCCGTTGCAATCTTCCGTCAACTGCACCATGGAGTAGTGCTCATCCCAAAAGTGGCAAAAACGCACCCTGCCGCCGATATTTTCCACGTCATGGCGCAGTTCTTCTTCGCTGCTCCATTGCGGAGTCTCAGACAAAATGCGATTCAGTTCCGAAAGAGCCTGCCGTTCTTCAGCCGATAACCTCCTAGACATGAAAAGCCCCGGCCTTTTCTGGCCGAGGCTTGATGGTTGCGGAGCAGAATGTAATCTGTTCGCTTCCGCTGACAGGGAGGGCAATCCATAGTTTAGGGTTCCACCCGCACCGTCAGGCGGGAGGCGTGCAATCCACCGTGGTATACCCGGTTATGGGCCACCACGGTCCGGGCGGAAGCAAAACCTTCCCGGGTGTTGCTGTTGGGGAAGATGAAATTCTTGGCGCTAGAGGTGACAGTCACCCGGATGCGGTGGCCTTTCCGGAAGCAATTGGACAACTTGGTGGTGCGGATCTTCAGGCAGACGATCTCGCCTTCCTGCAAAAACTCCGACCGGGCAAAGCCATTACGGTATCGGGCGCTGAGCAGGCCATCCGCCAGTTTGATGGACCGGCCATTCTCATCCACGTCGGTAACGCGCACCACAAAGTCGGTATCCGGCGCGTCAGAAGAAATATACAACTCCGCCGTCATATCACCGGTCAGAACCAGGTTTTCCTTCAGCACAGGGGAGGTGTAGCACAGCAGATCCTGACGCAGTTCCTCCCGGGTGTAGTCCTCTGGCACTTCGATCTCGTTCTCCGACATATCGATGATGTGCTGGGACGGATGTTCGGGGTCATAGGCGTAACCGTCGCAGTTCTCCCGCTCCGGCCTGGCAAAAGTCAGCCGCCCGTCCCCGGCAGAGGTGTTGGCATGGCCGTCACTATCCAGATACAGGTGGGTGGCCCGGGTCTCGGGCACTGGCCAGTTTTCGGCGGTCTTCCATACCTCCTGGCCCAGAGTGTAGTATTCTACCGGGGCAGTCTGGTCGATGCCGTTGTCCACTTCCTTGAGGTGATGCTCAAACCATCGGAAATACAGCCAATCCAGATCAAAGCGCAGCGCCTGGCTGCCGAAGGATACCCCGTGCATGTCGTACTTACTGTTGCCGCTGTGCTGCCAGGGCCCCAGAATGACCTTGCGCATGCCCCGAGGGAAGTCATGAACCAGTTCCAGGGCTTCGGTGGTACCCATACCGTTGTCATCAAACCAGCCGGACTGAATCAGCGCCGGGATCTGCGCCCCGACGGAGCGTTCCTGCCAGTTGGACATACGCCAGAAATCGTTGTAGTCACTGGGTTCCAGCCACCGTGTGATGAAGGGCACATCGTACCCCAGAGCCTTTTTCGGCAGGTCGGTCAGGGGGCGGATGTTCAGCACTTCCTCCCAGTCATCGCGTTCCATCAGCTCAGGGTGGAAGGTTTTCTGAGACACCGCAAAGGCCCAGGCCAGCATGCCCGAGGTGAAAGACCCACCCCGGCGGGGCAGATCCACAAAGGAGCTGCCCGCGCAGACTACGCTGATCAGAGCTTTCAGGTGGGGGTTGCCGCTGGCAGCGGCCGCCCACTGTACATAACCCAGGTAGGACCCGCCCACCATACCGATGCGTCCGCTGCACCATGGCTGGGCGGCGATCCAGTTCAGAGTATCGTCGCCGTCCTCCACCTCGTGGTAGTTGGGCAGCCATTCGCCTTCACTGGCGTTTCGGCCGCGCACATCCTGTACTACCACCGCGTAGCCGCGCTGAACATAACGGTAGTATACCTCACAGCCGTCCTCTTTGCCGTAGGGGGTGCGTACCAGCACTGCGGGCACCGGGGTACTGCAGTTTTTAGGCAGGTATACGTCGGTGGAAAGATGTACCCCGTCCCGCATGGGCACTGGGAAGGTCAGCGCATGTTCTACCGGGAACAACTGTTCCTCCGGCCAGGTCGAACGCCACAGGCGCAGGATGGTCTCCTCCTCGGCACCGGGTTCCACCAGCACCGTGACCATCTCCCGGGCAGGGCAGGTGACGGCGATCAGCCGCCCTTCTTTCATCTGTTTGTTGTTGGGGAATTTTACATCCCGCTGCAGGTAGCTGCAGCCGTCTTCGCTGGTGTAGCGCTCGCCGCACAGGGAAACTTCCCCGATGCCATGCAGCCCCGACTCGTAATGGGACAGGTTCTGCCCCAGGGCGGCAAAGTCCATCTTCACAAAGAAACGGTAAAAATCCCGGTCCTGTTCAGTCAGGTCCTGCCAGTCCAGCAGCGCGCCGGTATGCACGTCCAGTTTCTGGATCTGAGGTGTGCCGTCGCCCAGCCGCAGTCTGCCGTACAGGATACCTGAAACATATAAGTCAAAATTACGCATTTCCGTTTCTCCCGTTTTCTGTTCAGGCGCCGATGAAAGCACGGATGGCATAGGCTACACCGATACCCACATAGTTGCCCGGGGCACCGGCCAGTACGCCCATGAGCAAGCCGATGTTGATAAGGGTCTTCCACTGGGCACTGGAGGCGATGAGGGCGGCGGTGGGGCCATCTGAGATACAGCCTACGATGGATAGCAGCACATACTCAAAACGGACTTTCAGCAACCGGGTGATGAGCAGGTGCAGCAGAATGGAACAGACGATGACACAGAAGCAGAACAGGGTGATGTAGAAGGTGGATCCGAAGAACTGCTTCAGGTCCACCGCAAAGCCGATGGTCACCAGGAACAGCAACGCTACGAAAAGGCCCAGGTCAAAGTTGCCGCGTAGCTTGCGGACGGCTGGCACCTGTGCCAGGATGATGGAGAAGGTGGTGATGAGCAGGATGCGGCCTGCACTGCGGAACCCTGCTCCGAATACCATCGAGGAGATGCTGGTGGCAGCCCACACGGTGCCAAAGCCGATGGCCAGCAACCAGGCGATTTCCTGGATGGACCATTCCTTGGAAGTCATCAGTTCCTCGTGGTTGCCATCCCCCAGCAGTTCCGGCTCGCTCATTTCATAGGGCCACAGCTTTTTCAGCCATTTGGAACTCTTGTACAGGGCGGGGGCAGCAAACATCAGGATCAGCGTGGGGATGCCCACCACATAGTCGGCGGCATTGGCCGAGGCAATGGTGGTCTTGCTGGCATCCAGGCCTACAGCGATGGCGGTCAGGTTGGAACTGCCGCCGGTGTAGGTGCCCACGAACATACCGGCCACCTTCCAGCCCTCGTTGATTTTGTCGGCGAATAGTACGCCGAACACCAAAGCTGCCACGCAGACGCTGAATATGGCCGAGATCAACGCAATGACCGGTTCCTTGGATAATTTGCGCATCTGTTTCAGGTCCAGGCTCAGCAGGCAGATGGAAATGGACAACGGCACACAATAGCTGCTGACGGCATCATAGGTAGCACTGGAGGTAGGCACGATCCGCAGGTTGGACAGCACGATACCCATGATGATAACCGTCAGGGCCGGACCCAGCGTTTTGAACGCCTTGAACCGCTGCAGCCAGAATCCCAGTGCGACCATGGCGACCATGATGAACAGGAGCGCGCCTTCGGAGGAAAAAATCGTATTCGGCATAATACACCTCTCTGCGGGATCCCGCTTAAAAATCAATATCGATGCCAAGGCCCGGTTTGTCGGACAGGGTGTAGACGCCGCCATTCACGGCAAAACCTCCGGGCATACCCATCTCAGGGTCCACGGCGTACATAAAGCTGTCGCAGTCCGCCTCGGTGATGTTCTGCTTGGCGGCAACCAGACCCACACCGGCAGCAATGGCCACCTTGGTCTCCAGCATGCAGCCCACCATGCACTGCACATGGTTTGCCTCGGCAATGGCGTTGATCTTTTCCGCCGGGTACAGGCCGCCGCACTTCATCAGTTTGATGTTGATAATGTCTGCAGCATCGATCTTGCAGGCCTTTGCTGCGTCGATGGGGGTGTGGACCGACTCATCCAGCATGACCTGCAAGTCCACCTTGGAACGCACAAAGCGCATACCGTCCAGATCCCAGCTGGGCAGGCACTGTTCCACCGCTTCCACGCCCAGCTTTTCAAAGGCTTTCAGGGTGCGCACCGCATCGCTGACAGTGTAACCCTGGTTGGCGTCCACACGCAGGCGGATGTTGGGGCCCACCGCCTGACGGATCAGGGTCAATGCCTGGATATCCTCGATCGGGTTGATGCCGGCCTTGATTTTCAGAATGGTGAAGCCATCCTTTTCCACCCGTTCCCGGGCTTCGGCGGCCATAGCTTCCGGTGTGTCAATGCCCACCGTCATGTCAGTGACGATCTGGTTCACGCTGCCACCCAGCACCTTGTACAGAGGCTGACCCATCAGTTTGCCCTTGATATCGTACAGGGCAATATCCACCGCGGCCTTTGCCGAGGTGTTGCCTGACAGCAGGCGGTCCATCATCCTGTGGATGCCCTCAATATCCAGCGGATCCATGCCGATCAATCCGGTGCGGAACAGTTTCAGCGCTTCCAGAACGGTGGCCGCGCTCTCGCCGGTCACCGGTTCAAAGGGCGCGGCCTCACCGATGCCCCACAGACCTTCGTCGGTGGAGATCTTCACCAGCACATTCAGCGAATGATCCTGTACCGCAAAAGCAATACGGAAGGGCTTTTTCATGGGGATACGGATGGTTTCTACCTTTACATCTGTGATTTTCATAGGGTTCCTCCTGCATAATAATTTTTATAAATTTTTTATGAATTTTTATAGAAATTTTACTATTTCTAAAATTTTTGTCAAGAGCTTTTCTATTTTTTTCACATTTTTCAGAGTATTTTATAGGATAAGCACGAAATTATCTGATTTTCTTTGTAAAACTTTTATAAATATCGAATATTTTCTCGCTTATTTACGTACAGGGCATTTTGTGATATACTGTAAATAAACTTTTTACGAAAAAGCGGGAGGTCTTATGCTGGGCGAACACGTTCGAAATATTCGGAAAAAACGGGGAATCACCCTCAAGGAACTGGCCGAAAAGACTGGTTTGTCCATCGGGTATATCTCCCAAATCGAGCGCAATCTCACCGACCCGTCCCTGTCCACCCTGCGCAAACTCAGCGCCGCTCTGGACATCCCCACCTATCTGTTTATGGGAGGTGAGCACAGCACTGGCCTGACAACCCGTCAGGCGGATATGATGATCCTCTCCCAGCCCAATTCCAATATACGGTATCATCTGCTTACGCCCATGCCCAACGGAGATTTTGTACCTCAGTCGTTGGTCATACGCTTTGAGCTGGAACCCCACTGCAAGGACGGCGACCTGCCGGTGATCCATCCCAGTGAGGAAATCCTGCTGCTGGAACAGGGGCAGCTGGATGTACTGGTGGAGTCCGAGACCATCCGCCTGAACGCCGGAGACACCACTGTGGTGCAGTCCAACCTGCCTCACATCGTTTCCAACCCCGGGGATACCACAGCGGTGGGGCTGGCTGTGTTCACCCCTGCCATTTGGTTTCCCAACAACCGGCGCAGTTTTAACCGCGGTGGCGAAACCTGAATCTTCGCATAGGAATACCAAAAAGAAGTACAGCCATTGCCTGTACTTCAGACTATTGAAAAAGGTCACCGGAAGGTGGCCTTTTTCTCGTAAATGGGAAGAAAACGAGATGCCTGTCGCAATTTTTGTTATACACAATCCATTTGTGTTTATTCAACGCTATTCGGGTAATTTCAAGGTGGAAAATTTTTGTGAGTATCTTTGGTCAAAAGGCAACGGTCTTTTGGTGGCAGTCCGTGGTAAACAGAAGCAGGTTGATCATCTGCGTAATGAAGTTGAAGAACTAAAACATCAATTGGATGCGGAACGAGCAAAGAATGACGCATTAAAAGCAAAAATCACGGCATATCAGAAAAATGATTTAAGTGCAGTAAAGAAAGTGGAAACACGTTATGAAGAACAACTAAGGATTCTTAACGAGCAAATTAGGGATTATGAACAAATGAAACCCGAACTCGAACGGCTGCGAAACTTTTTCTTTGAACAAAATATTGGCGCAGATGAATCTGATGTTCAGGCAGTAGAAAGTGACAAACAAGAGGAGATTGCCAAGTACAAGATTATTACTGTTGGAGGACACGAGCAACTAAGAAAGAACATCAAAGATGCATATCCATCGATAATGGTACTAGATGGTACACCAAAAAGTCAAGATTTTCATCCTGTAGAAAATTCAGACTATGTATTTATCCTTACGCAGCATATGAGCCATGGCCGTCGATGCCATCGTACTACGATTGTTTTCAAAAAGTTCTGTATCACTACTCGCACCAGACAAGGAAGATCCAAACCTTTTCTCGAAAGAGAAGGGGTCGGATTTTTTGTTTTTGGCGGCGTGCCCCGCCGCACAACAAAAGCATCCGCAGCGCATGGCCGGGCTGCTTCAGCTCAGGCGCAGTGCGCTGCGGATGCTTATTTTTTATGCCGCGCCCCCTCTCCTGATGGGAAAGTCAGGGCATCGGCTGCGTTTTGATGTCATTTTTCGGAACACGCCTGCGTTCTTGGCTCTCCGGTCAGGGGAGCTGCCGGGCAAAGCGAGACTGAGAGGTTTTATCCTGCCAGCTTGCGGTAGGCGTTCAGCACCTGATAGGCCGGGATGCTGCTGCCCGGGGCAAATTTGCCGTTCAGGCGGCGCTTCATCAGGCCCTGCTCCACGCACCACTGGGCTGCCTTAGCGGTATCCGGGTCTGCCACGTCTGCAAAGGCCGGGGCCTCGGCAGGCTCGGGACGGCCTGCGGTGTTCCACAGCAGCAGCGCGGTCTGGGCGCGGTTCTCGGGTGCAGCCACGCCTTCCGGCAGCAGGGCTTGCAGCTTCTGGCCGGAAACATAATTGTACACGCCGTAGCCCACAACGCCAGCCGCCACTGCGCCTGCCGCTGCCACGATGACGACCGCACCGCCGCCGTCACCGCCGCCGGTAGAGCCGCCCGGGGTAGAACCGCCGCCCGGGTTATCGCCGCCGGAGGGAGGCGTTACCGGGGGAACCGTGCCGCCGGTGCCAGTCACATCCAGTGTGAAACTTGCATCCATCATACCACCAGTTATGCACTGATAACCATAGTACACTACGTTTGTGCCGTCATTGACCGTCAGAATGTTCCCTTTGACTGTGCCATTGACCCATTCTGTAACCCGGTTTATATCAAAGCCCCCGGGCAGAGTGCTCAGGTCAAACGTACGGTCAGGGTTCAGGGTAACGGTGTAAACATTATTAAAATCGGAATTGTAAAAATCCGTATAAGTGAAATTGAGGTTCGGATTGTTGTCCAGATTCAGGCTGGTAAGCTGGTTATTCTTAAGCCACAATGTAGTCAAGTTTGGACTGCTGCTGACATCCAACACGGTCAGCTGGTTGTTGGCGCAGTTCAGTTCCGTCAAGGAAATCATATTGTTCAGGTTTAGCTGAGTCAGCTGGTTGTTGGCACAATTCAGTTTCCTCAGCATTTTGTTCTCGCCCAGAATCAGCGATGTCAGCTGGTTGTTTTGGCATTCTACCCTTACCAGATTGGGTTTATGGATCACATCTACGTCCAGCACTGTCAACTCATTCTTGGAACAGTCGAGTTCTCTCAGCCACTTACTATTTTTGACATCCAGTTGCTCCAGATCATTGTGCGAGCAATAGAGATACTCCAACTTCAGATGCGACACGTCCAGCTGTTCCAACTGGTTCTCGGAACAATTCAGATAGTCGATATCCGGGTTCTTGCTCAGGTCCAGCTGGGTCAGTTGATTCTTATTGCATTTCAACGTTATCAGCATTGGATTCTGTCTCAGGTCTAATTTCTGGATAGAATTGTTTCCGCAATCCAATTCGGTCAGGTTAGGGAACGCCTCAATGCCTCTTAAGCTGCTGATGTTCTTTCCTTCGACTTCGATTGTTTCAACTTTTCTTTGTTCTTCCACCGTGAGGACATCTCTGCCACCTGCTTTGTAGGTTTTGATGTACTTTCTAAAGTTAGGGTCAGGGAAATTTTTCTCATTGATGGGCAGACTGGTTTCAAAGATGAATGTAGGTTTTACTCCCTTGCCGCAATCGTATTGGTAGCTCACTTCCTCTACGCCCGCATTCACCTGATGGAAAT
>OGPF01001046.1_pt1 | contig 13982 bp, 9 predicted proteins | sample 1552871 | NCBI WGS metagenome assembly OGPF01 (sample SAMEA2580276, study PRJEB22360) | human gut metagenome | biome: human gut; feature: human-associated habitat; material: faeces | place: Denmark | collected 2008/2010
TGGATCGTTTGATTCGGTTTGCACAAAACTATTCTATAAAACCGGCCTATATAAACGAAGGTTTGGAAGCTCTGGGAACAGCTCCCTTGAAACAGGGGGTGCGATTGATCGATTTGATATTACGTCCCCAGTTGGATATGGCCAAACTTTCGACATTGGTTCCTGCGTTGAAACAAGAAATTTCTGTTATAAAGAATCGCAGAGAAGAAATTGTAGAGGCTGCCGAGATTAAGATGAAGTATCAAGGTTATATCGATAGGGAGAAAATGATTGCCGATAAAATTTCTCGTTTGGAACATATTCGCATACGAGGGAAATTCGATTATAGCCAGATACATGCATTATCGACCGAAGCTCGTCAGAAATTGGAAAGAATAGATCCCGAGACCATAGCGCAGGCTTCGCGCATACCGGGTATTTCGCCGAGCGATATAAATATATTGCTGCTGTTGATGGGACGTTAATGTTTCACGTGAAACAAATCGCTGGAAAGCCTTTAAATAAAGGGATAGAACGAATAAAACAATAAAAATAAAATGAGTGTAGAGATTATTAAAAGTAAGATTCGCGATGTTGTTGACTTCCCTCAAAAGGGAATTGTTTTTAGAGATTTGACAACAGTTTTCAAAGATGCGGATTGTTTGAGGGAATTGTCGGATATGCTTACTGCCATATATGCCGAAAAGGGTATTACGAAAGTAGTGGGTATAGAGTCTCGCGGTTTTATTATGGGGCCTATATTAGCGACGCGTATCGGAGCCGGATTCGTGCCTATGCGCAAACCGGGAAAGCTTCCTGCAGAAACCATTGAAGAAAGCTATGATAAAGAATATGGCAAAGACACCGTGCAGATGCACAAGGATGCCATCAATGAAGACGATGTAGTATTGCTACACGACGACTTGCTGGCAACCGGTGGAACAATGGAAGCCGCCTGCAAACTGGTGAAACAGATGAACCCCAAGAAAGTGTATGTAAACTTCATCATCGAGCTGAAAGAGCTTCATGGCAAGGATGTGTTTGGAGATGATGTGGAAGTGGAGGCTGTGCTGTCGCTTTAGCCATTTCACATTTCACTACAGATTACACAGATTATTTATCCACCACAAAAACACAGTTTTATCGAAGAGAAATCTGCGCTAACCTGTGTAATCTGTGGTGAAACGTCGGTATTATGGAAGAACTCAGAACCAACGACTACCTCAAAGGGATTGTATCCAACCTTCCCGAAAGTCCCGGTATTTACCAATATCTGAATACCGAAGGAACCATTATATATGTAGGAAAGGCAAAGAATCTGAAGCGAAGAGTGTCTTCCTACTTCAACCGGGAGCACGAACCGGGAAAGACGAGGGTGCTGGTCAGCAAGATTGCAGATATCCGATATATCGTGGTGAATACGGAAGAAGACGCGCTATTGCTGGAAAACAATCTTATCAAGAAATACAAGCCTCGCTACAACGTACTGTTGAAAGACGACAAGACGTATCCCAGCATCTGCGTGCAGAACGAATACTTTCCACGTGTATTCAGAACCCGGAAGATAATCCGTAACGGTTCCTCCTATTATGGCCCTTACAGCCATATACCTTCCATGTACGCATTACTCGACCTCATCAAGCATCTGTACCCTTTGCGTACATGCCACCTGAACCTCTCTCCGGAAAACATACGTGCCGGAAAGTTCAATGTTTGCCTGGAATACCACATCAAGAACTGTGCAGGACCTTGCATCGGGAAGCAAAGTCAGGAAGAGTATCTGAAAAACATCGCTGAAATCAAGGAAATACTCAAAGGGAATACCCAGGAGATAGAACGGATGCTTTTCCAGCAAATGCAGGAACTGGCAGCCGAAATGAAGTTTGAAGAAGCACAGAAGATAAAGAAGAAATACCTGCTGCTGGAAAACTACCGGGCGAAATCGGAAGTGGTAAGCAACGTGCTGCACAATATCGACGTGTTCTCCATCGAGGAAGACAGCGATGAAAAGTCCGCTTTCGTCAACTACCTGCACATTACGAACGGTGCCATCAACCAGGCTTTCACCTTTGAATACAAGAAACGATTGAATGAGAGCAAAGAAGAACTGCTCTCTCTCGGCATCATCGAAATGCGGGAAAGATACAAGAGCCTTTCTCGTGAAATCATCGTGCCTTTTGAGCTGGATATGGAGCTGAAAGATGTCGTCTTTACCATCCCGCAACGGGGAGACAAAAAGAAGCTGCTGGAACTCTCCCTCCTCAATGTGAAGCAGTACAAAGCCGACCGCCTGAAGCAAGCCGAAAAGCTGAATCCGGAGCAACGGACCGTGCGCCTGCTGAAAGAGATACAGCAAGAGCTACACCTGGACCGCCTGCCCATGCAGATAGAATGTTTCGACAACTCCAACATCCAGGGTTCCGACCCCGTGGCCGGGTGCGTGGTCTTCGTCAAGGGGAAACCTTCCAAGAAGGATTACCGCAAGTACAATATCAAGACCGTAGAGGGACCGGATGACTATGCCTCCATGAAAGAGGTCGTAAAACGGCGCTATCAGCGCGCTATAGAAGAGAAAGCACCCCTGCCCGACCTTCTTATCACCGACGGTGGAAAAGGGCAAATGAGCGCCGTAAAAGAGGTGATAGACGAGCTTGGCCTGAACATCCCCATCGCCGGACTTGCCAAAGATGGCAAACATCGCACTTCCGAGCTATTGTATGGCTAACCTCCCCAGACCATCGGATTGAAACAGAACACCCCCTCTTCCGACTGCTGACGCAGATTCAAGATGAAGTGCACCGCTTCGCCATTACCTTCCACCGCGACAAGCGCAGCAAACGGCAGATTGCCTCCGCACTGGACGAGATAAAAGGTATCGGTGAAAAGACGAAAAGCACGTTGCTCAAGGAGTTCAAAAGCGTGAAGCGTATCCGCGAAGCATCTGCCGAGGAGCTTGCCGCCGTGGTGGGAGAAGCGAAAGCCAAAATCATCCAGACCTATTTCTCAGAGAAATAATGACTGATAAATCAGCCTGCAGAGCCATGCACACAACGAATTAATTCGTAACTTTGTCCCCTCAAAAAGACAAGAACAACATGAGAGTAGTGATACAACGTGCCGGACACGCTTCCGTCACCATCAACGGAACCTGCAAAGCCTCCATTGGAAAGGGCCTCATGATACTCGTAGGCATCGAAGAATCCGATGGAAAAGAAGATATCGACTGGCTTTGCAAGAAGATAGTCAACCTGCGCATTTTCGATGACGAAAACGGCGTAATGAACAAATCCATTCTTGAAGCAGACGGCGAGATACTGGTTATCAGCCAGTTCACCCTCCACGCCTCCACCAAGAAAGGCAACCGTCCCTCCTACATACGGGCAGCACGGCCGGAAATATCCGTCCCGCTGTACGAACAATTCTGCCGGGAACTGAGTTTAGCATTAGGTAAAGAAATAGGTACCGGCGAATTTGGTGCCGATATGAAAGTAGAACTGATGAACGATGGTCCCGTGACCATCTGTATAGATACAAAAAACAAGGAATAATGACGTTAGAAGAAGCACAGAAACAAGTGGATTCCTGGATAAAGGAATACGGAGTGCGCTATTTCAGCGAACTCACCAATATGGCGATACTGACCGAAGAAGTGGGCGAACTCGCCCGCGTCATGGCACGCAAGTATGGCGACCAATCCTTCAAGAAAGGAGAAAAAGACAATCTCGACGATGAGATGGCAGATGTTCTTTGGGTACTTCTCTGCCTTGCGAACCAGACCGGAGTGAACCTGACAGACGCCTTCTGCCGCAACTTCGAGAAGAAAACCAGACGTGACCAGACAAGACATATCAATAATCCTAAATTGAAAAACCATGGAGAAGAATGAGCCTACCCAGAGTAAGTATGACGCCGCCCTGGCAAAGTACAACACCCAACTGGATGATGCGGAAATAGCTGCACAAGCTGCCAGAATCATTGCAGAGAAAGTGCCGGCAAACAACACGCCGGAGGTAAAGAAATTCCTTTTCAACTGCATCGACCTTACCACCCTGAAGAGTGAAGACAGCGATGAAAGCGTCATGAAATTCACCCAGAAAGTGAATAAATTCGACGAAGAGTTCCCCGACCTGAAGAATGTGGCAGCCATCTGTGTATACCCCAATTTTGCAGAAGTCGTAAAAGACACGCTGGAAGTGGAGGATGTAAAAATAGCTTGTGTATCAGCAGGTTTCCCCTCCTCCCAGACTTTCATTGAAGTGAAAGTGGCAGAAACTGCCATGGCACTGATGGAAGGCGCCGATGAAATAGACATCGTTATTTCGGTGGGCAAGTTCCTGGCGGGAGACTATGAAGGCATGTGCGAGGAGATACAAGAACTCAAAGCAACCTGCAAAGAGCACCACATGAAGGTAATCCTCGAAACCGGAGCTTTGAAGACGGCTTCGAACATCAAAAAAGCATCCATCCTTTCCATGTATTCGGGTGCCGATTTCATCAAGACTTCCACCGGCAAGCAGCAGCCTGCCGCCACGCCGGAGGCCGCCCTGGTTATGTGCCAGGCCATCAAGGAATATCACGAGCTGACGGGTATCAAGGTAGGCTTTAAGCCCGCAGGAGGAATCAACTGCGTGAACGATGCACTGATTTATTACACCATCGTCAAGGAAGTGCTCGGCGAAGAATGGCTGAACAACGAGCTGTTCCGTCTGGGAACCAGTCGTCTTGCCAACCTGCTGCTTTCGGAAATCAAGGGTGAAGAGATGAAATTCTTCTAAGAGAAAGCTGTATTTACCTATAAATAAAGCCTGATGGAGTGGGTTCCATCAGGCTTTCTCATATTATCAACCGGAAACAGTTCCGTCATTTTTCCCGCTCTACCACATAATCCAGATACCCGGCTAGCGCTACTTTTACCTCCGTATCGGGCAAAGAAGCCAGCAAAGAAAGAGCCTTTTCCTTATAGTCATACATCACTTGCGAAGCATACTCTATACCACCATTCTGCTTGGTAAATTCGATTAAATGGACTATTTCGCCAGGCGTTGCCTCCCCATTCTTTATCTTTACGGCAATTTCTTCCGCTGTTTTATCCTTCACGGTATTGAGCACATGAAGCGCAGGTAGAGTCAACTTCCCCTCCACCATATCATTTCCGGTAGGTTTGCCTATTTCCTTGCTCTCGGAGTAATCGAAAATATCATCCTTTATCTGAAAACAAAGCCCGATATATTCACCGAACAGACGCGCAGATTCCGCCTTTTCATCGCTGGCTCCCACCGAGAGAGCGCCCGCCTTCGTACAAGCTGCAAAGAGCACGGCCGTCTTCTTGCGGATAACGTCGAAATAGACTTCCTCGGAGAAATGGAGATTGCTGACGTTGGAAAGCTGCAGAAGTTCACCATCTGCCAAATCCTGCCCCAGGCAGGAGACGATGTCGATAATGTCATGGTTACGGGTCATGCCCACTTGCACCAACGCTGTTGCAAGCAGATAATCGCCTGCCAGTACGGCTACTTTATTATTGAAAATGGCATTAACGGAGAGTTGTCCACGGCGTTCAGTACTTTCGTCCACTACATCATCGTGCACAAGGCTGGCATTATGAAGAAGTTCCAACGCAACCGCAGCATGCAGGGTTGCAGGACATACCTTGCCAAAAAGCTTCGCAGCCAGAAGCACCAGAATGGGGCGCATCATCTTCCCGTTCTTCTGCCGGATATGCGCAATTACGCTGTTCAGCAAAAGGTTGGAACTGGAGAGAGTACTTTCAAAAAGCTTCTTGAAGTCCTCCAATTCCTCAGAAATCGGAGATTTTATCAATGATGAGTTGTCCATGCATCGCTATTTGCCTACAAAAATAGTAATAAAACGGTTAATACGGTATTTTTTTGTACTTTTACCATGAAAAAAAGGATTAAATGTATGAATTCAATCGATAAACTGTTTTTGCTCGATGCCTATGCACTGATATATCGAGCCTATTACGCGTTCATCAAGAACCCGAGAATCAATTCAAAAGGATTCAACACTTCGGCCATTCTGGGCTTTGTAAACACCCTGGAAGAAGTGCTCAAAAAAGAGAATCCCACACACATAGGAGTAGCCTTCGACCCGTCGGGCCCCACCTTCCGCCACGAGGCCTACGAGCAATACAAGGCACAGCGCGAGGAGACACCCGAGGCCATCCGCCTTTCCGTACCTATTATAAAGGACATCATCCGCGCCTACCGCATTCCCATCCTCGAAGTATCCGGCTACGAAGCCGACGACGTGATAGGCACGCTCGCCACCGAAGCCGGACGGCAGGGCATCACCACCTATATGATGACTCCCGACAAGGACTACGGCCAACTGGTATCAGACCGCGTCTTCATGTACCGCCCCAAGCATACCGGCGGATTCGAGGTTATGGGCACGGAAGAGGTAAAGACGAAGTTCAGCATACAATCCACCGAGCAGGTCATCGACATGCTGGGACTGATGGGCGATGCTTCCGACAACATCCCCGGCTGTCCGGGCGTGGGCGAGAAGACCGCACAGAAACTGATTGCCGAATTCGGCAGTATCGAAAACCTGCTGGAACATACCGACCAGCTGAAAGGCGCACTGAAAACGAAAGTGGAAACCAACCGCGAGATGATAACCTTCTCCAAATTCCTTGCCACCATCAAAACAGATGTTCCCATTCAGCTCGACATGGATTCGCTCGTCCGCGAAGAACCGAACGAAGAGGAACTCCGCAAGATTTTCGAGGAGTTGGAATTCCGCACACTCATCGATCGGGTACTCAAAAAGGGAAGCGGCAATTCGTCCTCCCCTACTCCAACCTCTCCGGTACCCGACCTCTTTGCCGGGACTCTGTTTGCCCAGCCGCAAACCTCCACTCCCGAAAACAGCGCCCCGATTCAAGGCGATTTGTTTGCAAATTTTGCGGGCGAGGGGACGGGCGTTTCTGAAAATTCAAACCTGACGCGGTTAGAAATGCTCGATGTAGACTACCAACTCATTGATACAGAAGACAAAAGAGCAGAAATTATTCAAAAGTTACTTACAAGCGAAATTCTCTCAATAGATACCGAGACTACCGGAACCGAGCCAATGGACGCCGAACTTGTAGGAATGAGCTTCAGCGATGCCGAAAACCGTGCATACTACGTACCCGTTCCCGCCGAACGAGAGGAAGTCTTAAAAATTGTAAACGAATTCCGCCCCCTCTTCGAAAACGAGAAATCCATGAAGGTGGGACAAAATATCAAGTACGATATGATTATCCTCCAAAATTACGGCGTCCAGGTGAAGGGCAAACTTTTCGACACCATGCTTGCCCACTACGTGCTTCAACCCGAACTGCGACACAACATGGACTATCTGGCGGAAATCTACCTGCACTACCAGACCATCCACATCGATGAGCTAATTGGAGCGCGGGGCAAAAACCAAAAGAACATGCGCGACCTTTCACCCGAAGATGTCTACCGTTATGCCTGCGAGGATGCGGACGTCACCCTCAAACTGAAAAACGTGCTGGAAAAGGAACTGAAGAAGCAAGGTGCCGAACATCTGTTCTACGAAATAGAGATGCCGCTCGTCCCCGTACTTGTCAATATAGAGAGCAACGGAGTGCTGCTCGACACGGAAGCCTTGAAGCAATCGTCCCAACACTTCACCGTCCGTCTGCAGGAGATTGAGAAGGAAATCTACGAGATGGCTGGCGAGACATTCAATATCAGCTCCGCCAAGCAGGTAGGCGAAGTGCTCTTCGACAAGCTGAAAATCGTGGAGAAAGCGAAAAAGACCAAGACCGGACAATACGTCACCTCCGAAGAGGTGCTGCAAAGCTACCGCAGCAAGCACGACATCATCGGGAAGATACTGGAATACCGCGGACTGAAGAAACTGCTGAGCACCTATATAGATGCCCTGCCCCAGCTCATCAACCCACGTACGGGCCGCATACACACCTCCTTCAACCAGGCGGTGACCGCTACCGGACGCCTCAGCTCCAGCAATCCCAACCTGCAGAACATCCCCATCCGCGACGAAGACGGAAAGGAAATCCGCAAGGCGTTCATCCCCGACACCGGCTGCGAGTTCTTCTCTGCCGACTACTCGCAGATAGAGCTGCGCATCATGGCACACCTCAGCGAAGATAAGAACATGATAGACGCCTTCCTCAGCGGACACGACATCCACGCCGCCACCGCTGCCAAGATATATAAAATAGATATAAACGACGTAACCGCCGACATGCGCCGCAAGGCAAAAACGGCAAACTTCGGCATCATCTACGGCATCTCCGTCTTCGGGCTTGCCGAACGCATGGGCGTTTCTCGCCAGGAAGCCAAAGAGCTGATAGACGGCTACTTTGAAACCTACCCACAAGTGAAGGAGTATATGGACAAAAGCATCCAGGTGGCACGCGAGAACGGCTATGTGGAAACCATCTTCCACCGCAAGCGCTTCCTGCCGGACATCAACTCAAGAAACGGGGTGGTACGGGGCTATGCCGAACGGAATGCCATCAACGCTCCCATCCAGGGAAGTGCCGCCGACATCATAAAAGTAGCCATGGCACACATCTATCAGCGCTTCCAAGCTTACAATCTGAAAGCAAAGATGATTTTACAGGTCCATGACGAACTAAATTTCAGCGTTCCAGAGGCAGAAAAAGAGCTTGTACAGAAAATCGTAATCGAAGAGATGGAGCAGGCATATCGCATGCACGTACCCCTGAAAGCCGATTGTGGGTGGGGAAACAACTGGTTGCAGGCACACTAAACAGCCCAATAACTTTATTTAACTTACAATCAGAAAGCAACAGAAGCAATCCTTTCCAAATACAGTTTGCTCATCAGAATATCCGGCAACCTCGCTGCCGGATATTTTTTATTCACCAATCTTGCCAAAAGGAAAGCATACCGAAACCCTCACTACTGACATATTGATAAAATTTAATCTGATATTTATATTTATGTCAATTTAATACGTACCTTTGCAGCGAAATCAATGACATATTGATAGAAAATAGAAAGTTAAACTAAAAAAGACATAAAACCATGAAAGCAAAAGTATCTTTAAAAACAGTGATTGTTTCAGCACTTCTCTTAGTTTGCGGATTAAATGCCTCATCCGACAATAAGAGCAACCTCATTTACAATTCGGAAGAAGTAAACGGCATGAAGGTGGCAGAGACCGTATACAAGATGGACGGAAACACGCTTGCCAACTATATGAAGTACAATTATAAGTACGACGACCAGAACCGCATGACGGAAAGCGAAGCCCTGAAATGGAACAGCACCAAGAATACATGGGGCAAGGACATGTGCATCCGCTATGCATACCAAGGCAAGACGATGACTACCACGTACTATAAATGGAACAACAAGAAAAGCGAATACATACTGGTTCCCGAGATGACAGTAATCATGGACAACCCTAACATGTAATTGACAAACTCTCTCTTAAAGTAAGAAATCTTATTCCTAACAACAATAACCGAAACCTTTCATAAAAGAGCCGGAATGATTCGCACATTCCGGCTCTTTTATTATATCTTGAAAAACAAATCCTTTCCGTCAGATACCAATAACCTTACACGATTAGTATCCTGGATTGTTTTCTATAATGGCACTGTTTGTATCAATCTCACTTTGGGGAAGCGGCCAAAGTTCATCCTTTCCTTTGATATACTTCATCGTGTTATACACACGGAGATTCAGTGCTTTCCCATCCCAAGAACTACCTTCTGAATATGCCGGATGCCAGTTGTCATCAAATGAAGGCTTGGCATTGGACATAAGCCCTTTTTGATTGGGAGCATAAATCTTACCTGTCATCACTGTAGAAGCCATACCCCAACGACGGAGATCAAACCAACGAAAACCTTCATTACAAAGTTCAACAGTACGTTCGTAACGTAATGCCTTTCGGAGTCCGCTCTGCGAAGTAACTACCACATCGGGCATTCCTACACGATTACGAATTATATTGATGTCCGTTCGTGCTAACTCCAGATTGCCATCAGCCATTTCAATATTGGCTTCTGCCTCTATTAGATAAACCTCTGCTAAACGCATCAAGCCGCAATTAAGATCACTGGTTTCATGGTTGGAGATTGCAGCTCTTTCCAACTCGGCTATATCCAAATATTTCCTCCAGAGATATCCAGCAGGACCTTTAGTGCCATTGGCACCGTATACGCCCTTGGTTCCCTGTGACTCCATGTTTGTCACGTCCTTGCCCGTGCTATAGTCGTGAATCTTTTTACTGGTAGTGGAAGTCTGGAATTCTAGATTGAATATGCGTGAACCAGGTCGCAAACAGAAAAGATCCAGACGAGGGTCCCGGTTTTGCCAAGGGTTCTGCCAGTCATACAGAGAAGATTCCGTAATCGATTTGCCATCCTTGCATTGAAACATATCAACAAATGTTTGTGTAGGACCAAAATAGGCGCATCCTCCCAGTGTACGTGGAGCCATGTAATATGCCTCCTTGGTTTTATTACTGGATATTACCGCATCATACTGCACGGACCAGAGCCACTCATTGCTTGCCTCACCGTCATAACCAAACAGAGCCGTCTGACCGGTTGGCTCTCCTGCCTCATGACTTTCTCCACAATACTGTGTATTGATGGATTCCAATTCAAAGCCTGCCTCCTTAGCCAAATTCAAGGCTTGTTTGGCCGAACTGGCAGCCAAGTCATACTTTTTCCAATTCAAGGCAATACGGGCACGTAACGCATACGCTGCTACCCGTCCGATGCGTGCACTGCCATAGCTTTCTGCTTTATGGCGGAGTGGAAGGTTAGCCAAACACTCGTCGCTAAGATCCGAAAGCAGATTCTCTACAATGGTCTCTCTCGGTGTACGTGGGGTCTGGCTGTCATTTATACCCGCTGTGTGGACCACATACGGCAAGTCTCCATAGTGCTGGCAAGCTTGATCATAACAGAATGCCCGTATGCACAGCAGCTCTGCCCGTATACTCTCTATATCCGTATCAGAGGCTGTGCCACGCAGATTATCCAGCGCATCGAGAAGCTGGTTGATACGTGCCACGGTCTTATACACGCAATTATAAAGCTTGTTTGCCACCGCGTTTTCAGCAGAAGCTCCGGAGGTGATTAATTCCGTATACATAGCCGTGTTGACACGTGTAGCACCAATATCGGTAATATTGTCTGTCACCTTCCACCAGGTGGTGGTGCTGGCACTATAAGCTGTCAGAGATGAGTAAACAGCGTTCAAACCGAAATTCGCCTCTTCCATACTCGAAGGATAAGAGGCAGAAGACGGTGAAGTGAGTGGTTCAAGGTCGAGTGAACAAGCACCGAGACCTAATAGAGACAGCGAAAGGAGTGCTGTATAAATATTGTTTCGTTTCATATCATTTTTTCTTTTTATGTCTTCTTGAATACAGACGGTTTCCCTATTCCGGCTAATCAGAATTTGATGTCAACGCCAAAAGTGAAGGCTTTCGTCTGGGGATAATTGTTTGCCGCACCCAGAGATACCCCATCTGTTGCTGATGCGTTATAGTTGACTTCGGGGTCATAGCCATCCCAAAAGTCAGTAAAAGTCAAGAGATTCTCAGCATTGGCATAAATGTAGGCAGACTTCAGTCCGATGGCTTTCATCCATTTGGAGGGCAGGTCGTAACCCAGCTGCAGGTTCTTCAGACGCAGGTAAGCGGCACTCTTCATCCAGAAGGATGATGTATAGGTGTTGTTACTGCTCTTATAAGAGAGGCGAGGCGTGGATGCATCATGATTCTGCTCCGTCCAATAGTCAAGGTGTTCCTTGCGGTAGGTTCCTCCCTGATAGCAAGGCATCACGTAGTAGGAATTGAGATAACCGTCGGCCTTGCCAACTCCTTGCAAGAAAGCCGAAAGACGAATTCCTTTGTATCCCACTCCTAAATTAAAGCTATAACTATAGCGTGGAACTGTACTTCCGATAATCGTCTTGTCATCTGTAGTAATTTTGTTGTCTCCGCTGACATTCCGGTATTTCAGGTCACCGGGATATACGGTTGTACCGAATTGGGGACAGTTGGCATTGATTTCGTCCGCTTCTTCTTGTGAATTGATGAAACCGTCGCATATCAATCCGTAAATGGAGTTAATGGAAGACCCCTCTTGGTTACGAATATCACCGCTTGTGCTGCTTGTGCCCCGCATGTCGGTGATGGTGTTTTTCACGTCGCTCAGCGTAAGGGCGGCATCCAGCGAAAAGTCCCTCGTCAGCTTCTTGCTGTAGCCTACGCTTAGCTCCCATCCCTGGTTTCTTACCTTGCCGGCATTCTGGAAGGGAGCACCCATACCAATGTGGTTGGGGATGTCCAGCTTCATCAGGATACCATCCGTTATCTTCCTATACCAGTCGGCAGTGATGTTGATACAGCCGAACAGTGAAAGATCTATGCCTAAGTCAGTCATGGTAGAAGTCTCCCATGTAAGGTCCCTATTGGAGAGCGAGGTAACAGCAGAGGTCGTGTAAAGATTACCTCCCATAGATATAGAGCCCGTAGAGAGTTGCTGAGTAGTGGGATAATAGGAACTTCCGATATTCTGGTTGCCCAGTTTGCCCCAAGAGGCACGTAATTTCAGATTATCCACTCTATCGCGTATAGATTCCATAAAGGGTTCCTCGCTGATGCGCCATGCTGCAGAGAATGAAGGGAACACGCCATATCGGTTACCCTCTGCAAATCTGGAAGAACCGTCGGTACGGATATTGGCCTCCACAAGGTAGCGTTCCTTGTAGTTGTAATTCAAGCGGCCAAAGAAGGAGTTGATGGCCCATTGGTACTCCCCTCCTCCATTGTTCATGTTCTCAATGTTACCGGCATCAATTTGGTCATATTGAGGGAAGTTGAATACTTGACGATAGGCAGAAAGAGTCTTTTCTGTATAGGTCTGACACTCCATACCTGCCATTACTTTGAAGTAGTGGTCATCCAGCTGTTTCTCATAGTTGGTCAGTGCCTGTGTGTTCCAGTAGAAGTAACGATAGGCCGATTCTGTAAGCGAGTTGTAGGTTTCGCCGCTCTTGAAGCTGGTAGTACCTTCCGGGTCACCATACGTGGTGACAGAATTCTTATAGTTATGGTTATTCTTGGTGATATAACGTGGAGTGGCTTGAACTGACACATTCCATCCATCGAGAATCTTATAGGTCAGAGCCATCGCCATGGTAGCACGGATAACATTGTTTTTCACAATACCGCCTTCACGCAACAACAGCACGGGGTTATTGCCCATCAGACCATTTGCCCCATTATAAAGACCAGTAGTAAATTGATTGACAATGTTCGGGGTTCGGGTGTTCATATAATTGAAGGCATGTCCTTCGTAGGGAGAACTATTTTTATTGGCATTGCTTACTTGTATGTCAAACTTCATGTCCAGACGGTCGCTAAGCTTGATGTCCATATTGTTGCGTACAGAGATTTTACGGTAAGAGGAATTGACCACTATACCCGTCTGGTCCAGATACCCTATAGAAGTAAGTGTCTTGATACGTTCTGATGAAGAAGTCAGAGTAAGCGTATGCCCATGGTTGAATCCGTTTTCTGTAAGAATCAAGTCCTGCCAGTCTGTATTAGGATAGATGTCCGGGTCAGTAGCCATGCCAGCCACATATTCCCTTATATATTCATCACTATAGGGCAGGTCGGATCCGTCGTTACCTGCTGCCACATTTTCCAATTGCATATATTCCAATGCATCCACTTTTTGAGGAAGCATCGTTGCGCCTTGGAATCCAAAATATCCTTTATAGGATATGCTGAACTTGTCTTGACTGCCACCCCGTTTGGTAGTCACCAGAATGACACCATTGGCAGCACGTGAGCCATAGATGGATGCAGATGCAGCATCTTTCAAGACGGACACTGACTCGATGATGTTAGGATCCACTTCATCTATGGTTCCTTCTACGCCATCGACCAACACCAACGGGGCGGCACTATCACCACCGAAGGTTCCGATACCACGT
>OGPF01001055.1_pt1 | contig 13902 bp, 8 predicted proteins | sample 1552871 | NCBI WGS metagenome assembly OGPF01 (sample SAMEA2580276, study PRJEB22360) | human gut metagenome | biome: human gut; feature: human-associated habitat; material: faeces | place: Denmark | collected 2008/2010
CCCGCCATTAGCGTGGCTACAATCAGTCCGGCCTCGCCGTATTGTTGTATGATGCCATAGATAATGACGATAAATGCTCCCGTAGGACCGCCGATCTGGACTTTGCTGCCTCCCAACAGGGAAATGATGAATCCCGCAATGATAGCGGTGATAATACCTTTTTCGGGCGAAACTCCCGAAGCGATACCGAAAGCGATAGCCAGTGGAAGCGCTACGATACCTACGATGATGCCGGCCATCAGGTCCGCCATAAACGTTTCTTTCGAATAATTCTTTAGACAAGAAACCAGTTTGGGTTTAAATTCAAATAGCTTCATTTTTAGATGTTATTATACGTGTACTCTGTACTTTTTTGCAAAGTAGAGGTTGCAAAATTAGATAAAATAATCGAAATAAGTATGTTTTTGAACATACTATTTGTCTGTTGATAGATTTCATCAATGAGGTGATAGTTTTTATTCATTAAGAAAAGGTGGTTTATTGTGAACAAATCGTTTATATTTGCGTTATAAATAGTACGACAAGTTACGTTTGGTAATCAACCAATTTAAAATATATATAGAATTATGGCTAAGAGTATTAAAGGAACTCAAACAGAGAAAAATCTGTTGACTTCATTCGCAGGAGAATCACAGGCAAGAATGCGTTACACTTATTTCGCAAGTGTGGCTAAAAAAGAAGGCTACGAACAAATTGCGGCTATTTTCACTGAAACTGCCGATCAGGAAAAAGAACATGCAAAACGTATGTTTAAATGGTTGGAAGGCGGTATGGTAGAAATTACTGCCAGCTATCCTGCAGGTATCATTGGTACCACTATGGAAAATTTGAAAGCTGCCGCTGCCGGTGAAAATGAAGAATGGACTACTGATTACCCTCACTTTGCTGATGTGGCCGATCAGGAAGGTTTTCCTGCTATCGCCACTATGTATCGCAGAATCGCTGAAGCTGAAAAGGGGCATGAGGAAAGATATCTGGCTTTATTGAAGAATGTGGAAGAAGGCACAGTATTCAAGAAAGCGGAAGAAACTGTATGGCAGTGCCGTAACTGCGGTTACATTTATGTAGGTACGGAAGCTCCTGAAGTATGTCCTGCATGTCTGCATCCGCAAGCTTATTTCGAAGTGAAGAAGAATAATTATTGATTGAAATAAAACCACTCGTTCATCATGGATCCGGTTTCTCTGAAAAGGGGAAACCGGATTTTTTATTTTTAGGAAATGATTTTTGATTGGTTTTTATTCTTCTCTTTTCCCGTTTACAAATTCCCCCGGTTTCATGCCGAACTGTTTTTGGAAACATTTGGAGAAATAAGACGGATTATTGAATCCTACCATATAACAGATTTCATTGATGCGATATTTGTTTTCTGCCAGCAAGATCGCTGCTTTTTTCAAACGTACCACTTGAATCAGTTCATTAGGGGTGATATTGGCCAATGTCTTTATTTTGGCAAACAGGCCCGAACGGCTGATACACAATTTTTCGGTCAGGAAATCTACGGATAATTCCGGATTGGAGAAATTCTCTTCTATGATTTCATTCATACGGGTAAGGAACTTGTCGTCCATAGAATTATTGGCAATGCTGTTCAGCGGAACCAACGGCATCTTCGAGAATTTCTGACGCAGCAGATTACGCAAGTCTACCAGATTCTTGATACATGCTTCCAAGTATTGCATGGAGAAAGGTTTCTCTATGTAGGCATCTGCACCACAATCCATACCTTCTATCTTGGAGTTGGTATCTGTCTTGGCCGTTAGCAGGATGAAGGGTATATGACTGGTAGCCTGGTTAGTCCTTATTGCTTTGCAGAATTCCACTCCGTCCATGCGTGGCATCATCCAGTCGCTTACAATGAGTGTCACTTCGTTTTCTTTCAGTTTATTCAGTGCTTCTATACCGTCTTCTGCGGTAAGTATGCTGTATTTATCAGCCAGACTACTCGAAAGGAAATTCAACATTTCCTCATTATCATCTACAATCAGCATGGTTGGTTTATGTTTGATAGGAGAACCGGAGAGGTCCTCTTGCAAGATTCCTTCGGGAATGGCTGGGTTGTTCAATAGTGATGTGCCCGTATCCTGTGGCAGGACTTGTGCTTGTTCTATAGGCAACGTTACGATAAAAGATGATCCTTTGTTAACCTCGGATTCCACTTCAATACAGCCATTGTGTGATTCTACGATACTTTTGACAATGCTGAGGCCGATACCTGTTCCCGGCTTGTTATCCATAGCCTGATAGAACGGATGGAATATCTTCTTTTGTTCTTCTTTGCTGATCCCTATGCCGTTATCTGTCACTCGGATTATAAAAGTATGTTGTTCCGGCTGTACGATACAGGTAAGAGTAACTTCATCTTTTGTGTATTTACTGGCATTGGTCAATAGATTGCTGACTAGTTTGGTTACCGCCTCACTGTCTACTATAGCCGTGAAATCTGCTTCAGGATATTTTACAGTAAGCCGTGCTCCATGTTGGGCGATGAAAGGTTCGAAACGTTCACAAACCGCTTTGAGCAGTTGGTGGATATTTTGGGAAGCAAACTTCATTTTCATTCCTTCCTGTTCCACCTTCCGGAAATCCAGCAATTGGTTTACCAGGAACAGCAGACGCTGGCTGTTACGGTCAATAATATTCAGATCGTCGCGTACTGTAGACGGCAGGGACACGGGAGATTTCATTATTTTCTCCAAAGGTCCTATGATAAGGGATACCGGTGTGCGTATTTCGTGGGCTATCATGGTGAAGAACTTGATTTTGGCTTCGTGTACTTCTTTTTCCTTGTTGGCGTTCAGTTTGTTTATTTCAGCCGTATGTTTTTTCTCTGTCCGTTTGATGATGAAGCGGATGACGAATCCGCAAGCTATGCAAACCAATACAAAATAGAGCAGTTTGGAAGCGGTGGACCAATAGAAAGGAGGGTGGATGGTGATTTTCAGACTGGTTCCTTTTTCATTCCATATTCCGTCATTATTGGTCGCCTTTACTTTGAAAAGATAGGTTCCTGCGGGCAAATTGGTGTAAGTGGCCTTATTTTGGGAGCCTACATAGTTCCAGTCTTTGTCAAATCCTTCCAGTTTATAGGCGTATTTGTTTTTATTGGGGGTGCAATAGCTTAAAGAGGCATAAAGCAAGCTGAATGCATTTTCTTTATAGGATAGCTCCAGTTCTTCCAACTGGTTGAGAGATTTTGGAAGCAGTTTGTTTCCTACAGGAATTTGTTTATTAAATATTTCTAGTGCAGTAATGACTACCGGAGGACGTACGTGATTCGTTTTAATTTGATGGGGATAGAAAGCATTGAATCCGTTTACCGATCCGATATAAATTTTTCCGTCAGAAGCTTTGATACCTGCATTGGGTAGAAACTGGTCACTTTGTAGTCCGTCACTTTTAGTAAATACCTGGCAACCTTCTCCCGGTATATAGCGGACCAGCCCTTTTGTAGTGGTCAGCCATAATATATGCTGGTCTTCGATAATGCTGCATATATTGTGGCTGGGTATTTCTAACGGGATGGTTTCAAAATTGTCTTCCTCTATATTGTATTTACAAAGTCCGTTCATGGTTCCTGCCCATATCTCTCCATGGCTGTCTATCAGGCAGCAGTTTACTTGGTTATTGGCCAGCGTATTGGGCAGTGTATTGTTATGCACATAGTTTTTCCATATTTGTTTTTCCGGATGAAATTTGAACAATCCTTTTCCTTGTGTGGAAAACCAGAGATTTCCTTTTGTATCTTGGTCTATGTCTATGGTCATAGCATCCAGGTTCTTAATACGGATAAAATTATCCTCTTCCCGGTTATACAGATTGATTCCATTCATGGATGCTCCCCAGATTCTATCCGATCTGTCTTTAAAGATGGCGTAAGAACTGGTTCCGTCCAGTGAGGTCGGGATATCTGTATAGGAGCGGTAGACTTTAAAAGTTCCCGTTTGCAGATTCAGTACATTCACTCCTCCAGTATAGGTTCCTATCCATAGGTTGTCTCCATCCATGCATAGTGCATGGACGTTGTGATAGGAAAGGCTGTTTTTATGATCAGCCGGTAGATAGTAAACGAACTTCCGGTCTTTAGGCGAGTATCGGTTCAGTCCACCGTCGTCCGAAGCTATCCATATTTGTCCATGAGCATCTTCGCAGAACCGTCCGATAACATTTCCATTTATAGAATTGTAAAGTCGTGAATGGGAAAAACTTTCAAATTGTTCAGCATTAGGTGAAATATAATTAATCCCTCCATAGTAAGTCCCAATCCAGATACCTCCTTCCTGGTCTTTTATGATGGGATATACAAAACGGTTTGATAAAGAGTTGGGAACAGTTTCATTTTCAGTAAACAGTTTATATTCTTCTGTAAGGGTATTGAATAATAACAGCCCGTCGTCCGATCCTATCAATAGTTGGTGAGGGGCATATTCCATTAACGAATGAATGTGTGTTACACCTTTTCCGTCCGTAGGGTGTAAATAGGTAGTGGTTTGCCGCGTATATTTATCTATTTTTTGCAACCCGCACTCCCATGTTCCCAGCCAAAGGGTCTGTTCTGAATCCTCCAGCATGGCTAATGCTTGTGAGTGGTGATTTCCGGCATTGTAAAGAAGTCCAAAAGGCTCGAATTTATTTTCTGCTTTGTTCAGTTTGTAAACACCTGATTCTCCTTGGTTGGTGAGAGCCCATATTTGGTTGTCACTGTCTGCCATTGTGCTTGCTACTATTCCGAACGCACTTGTAAATTCGTATTGTTCCAAATAGTTTTTTGATAGATTGTATCGGAACAAGCCTTGCCCGTTGGTCGAGAACCATAAATTTCCGTCTTTATCTTGCAAAATATGGTTGACGATGCTGGTTATGCGGACATTATTGGGAGTTGTGAGGTCGAAATAGGTAAAAGTTTCCGTTGCATAAGCATATATATAGATTCCCTCATCTGTCCCTATCCAGATATTCTTTTTGGTTCCGTACAGGGAGGATATGTATTTGCCTGCTGCCTGTGGGCAAATTGAATATGATTTTATCATGATTCCGTCATATCGGTTCAGACCTTCTTCTGTTCCTATCCATAGAAAACCATATTTGTCTTGCATAATGGCACGTACAGAGTTGGATGACAATCCGTCTTCTACGGAGAAATGTCGGAAACGGAAATCATTGGGTACAGCAAGTAAAGTTACTGATATAAGTAGAAAGAGTATCGAAAGGACAGGGCTTTTCATAGTTGTTATTTTTATCTTTATGCAAAGATAACAAGGTTTGAAATAATAGCATTGTAAAATGAAATATATTTATTGAGGTCAAGATAGAAATATGAATGTGTGGAAATATTTTCTTTAAAAGGGTGCCAATAGTCTGATAGTACTATTTTTGTTGCACCCTCATAAAGAAAATGTGATATGGTTTTATTGAATAATGGGCTGACTTCCAGTTATTCTTATCCGGTAAGGCCATTGTGCATCCTTTTCTTCCTGATTCGGATTTATCCAATGTTCGGCCGGTGCTCCCATAACGATGAACCAGAGATGTTCCGGAGATGAATTCTCTGGCACAGCATAACTGATTTTTCCCACAGGGTCTGCTTTCATTTCTCCATAGACTGCCTTGCCTTCTTTTGTGATGGTTACTATTCCATAGCGCCATCCGGCTTTGTCTGCATTGATGGTGTGGAATCCATTTTTATCGGCTTCTCCACAAAATTCTATTGTTACAGTTTGTCCGGTTGGGGGGATTGAGAGAGGAATGGCGTTGAAACCGTAGTTTTCCGGACAATTTTCGGGTGTGATCTGATACCAGTTGTCATCCATGCTGTTCAGTTTGCAGGTATATTGATTGGCATAAGGGCGTGTCTCTTTCCATACCCGTGGGAAATCCCAATTGATGAAATGACGGCAGGGGGGGGATATTTTATCACAGAAATGTTTGAAATGACCTGAGTCAGTCCAGTCATGCGTTTATAAGTCATTACAGGGTCTTCCCCTCTCTTTCCCTGACGATAAAGTTCGGCGATGAACGGCAGTCCCCGTTTCATGCTCCAATATTCTATGACGTATGGTGAATGATAAATGTTTTCCAAATGCAGATAAGCCTTGTGGGTAAGAGTCTTGAATGCATCCCAATGATATTTTTCATCGGTCATCCAGTCTGGATTCACTTGCCAGAGCATCCATTGTGAGGTCATTTCGAAGAAGCCGCAACCACCCCAGGCTTCTCCTTGACCGTCACAGGTGATTTGTGACTGGAAACTATGTCCCAGTTCATGCGCTATACAATTCAGCTTTTCGTCCTGTACCCGGTTGGGGGCAATCCAGAGAGCGCCGATCTCACCGTCATAGTCTCCACCATAAGCGGTTCCTTCCAGTGAATAATTGATCATAACCATCATGCGGTATTTGTCGCATTTTGATCCGGTTTTGGCGAATTGCAATGTGTGATAGAAATAATGGTAAAAATGCTCTAGTTTTTCTTCCAGATTTTTCAGGTTTACTTTCATGGAATGTCCTTCCAGCTGAGGAGGGTCTGACAGGTTGTCACCAAATCCTTTTTCCCAAAAGATGACGAAGTTTTCGGTACATGCCATGCGGTGGTAGCTCCATTTGCTTTCGGGGTCTTGCAAGTCCATGCTTCGCAGGTCTTTGGGGATATAGATTTCTTTGCCTTCGGGCAGAGGTACCGTTGTGCTTTCATTTTCCTGTGTTTTGGAGTTGGAACAAGAGATGAGCATCATCATGAGCAGGGGTAGGATATATGTTTTCATATTATTATAAATGAGTTGTTTCATTATTTAATGGGTGTTAGTCTGACCATCAATACTCCATGTGCGGGAATTTCGTGGCGGGTATTTCTTTCTGTGGTTCCTATGTCTTTGTGCTGCCATAGGTCTCTTATTTTATATTCCTTCCGATGTATGTTCACTTCATCGGCAAAATAGATGGTTTGTTTTTTCCAGTCATAATCCAGTTTCCAGCTGTTTTCCGTACGGTTCATGAAACATACAGCCAGTTCACCATCATTCAGCGGCTTTGCCCATATTTCTTTTTCGCCCATATCCATAAACCGGCGGGCTTGTTCTCCTTTTTTATCTTGGTTGATGGCTATTACCTCTTTATTGGTTAATATTTCTATGGTTTCTTTATCCATGTTGCGCAGGTCGTTGCCGCTCATGAGTGGTGCTGCTAACATACACCACATGGAGAAATGGGTGATATATTCGTCGCGTGTCATTCCACCATTACCTACTTCCAACATCTCGGCATCGTTCCAATGTCCCGGTCCGGCATAAGGGTAGAGATCGGCCATCTTGTCTATAATGTCGAGTACTCCCACACCTCCCCAGTCGAATACACACTGGTAGCAATCGCGTATGTCAGGAGTGATGCGCCATAAATGTCCGATACCTTTTCCCCATTTCCATGGTTCATTCTCCCCCCATTCGCAAATACTGAATACAATAGGACGTCCGCATGCTTTCAGCGCGTCGCTCATGGTACGGTAAGCAGCTTCCGCCTTTTGTCCTTCATTGGAGCACCAGTCGTATTTCAGGTAATCGATTCCCCATGTGGCGTATGTACGTGCATCTTGAAACTGATATCCGCGGCTTCCGGGTCTTCCCTGGCATGTTTCGGAGCCTGCACACGAATATATTCCCATTTTCAGTCCTTTGGCATGCACATAGTCTGCCAGTGCTTTCATTCCATTGGGAAAACGTTTGGGATCGACCTGTATATTTCCTTCTTCGTCTCGTCCTACCTGCCAGCAGTCGTCGATGACCAGGTATTCATAGCCTGCATCCTTCATGCCTGTGGCAATCATGGCATCTGCCATTTCTTTGATGAGCTGTTCGCTCACATTGCATCCGAATTTGTTCCAGCTGTTCCATCCCATAGGCGGAGTTTGTGCCAATGCGTTAAATACAGAGTCGGGTACTTCTTTTTTAGTGCCGAAATACATTTGTGCTCCGGCTGTAAGTGTGCTTGTCAGCAGCAGCAGAGTTAAGAATTTTGTTTTCATGGTACACAAGGTTCTTTTCATATAGTTTTCATATTTTGTGGGGGTAAAAGTAGTTTTTAGGAAGGTATTGATATGATACAATCATGCAAAAATATAGCAAAATAGTCTGGATAGTGAGCTATATAGGAAAATTTGACTTGAAACTCCTTGATGCATGAAGGTGATTAAAAAAGGAGTGTCCAACAAAGGCACTCCTTTTTTAATATGAATAATCTGTTGCTTCCCAATAGTATTATTCGTAAGGAGCGGCATCAATCAGTTTGGACTTGTTCAGCTCCCAACGCGGAACAGGCACCCAATACAGCTTGTCATTATTGAATACACGTGTGGAAACAATGTTATCTGTCCAGTATTCTTTGCGGTAGGTGCCGTCTTCATTTTTAAATTTGCCGATAGTTACGCCATAAATAGGCTTGCTGTATTCTTCATACATTTTTTTCCAACGGCGGAGATCAAACCAACGTTGTCCTTCAAATACCAGCTCTATTTGTCTTTCATATTCATATTCGGCCCTGATATCTTCTCCTGTAGCGGGTGGTAAAAGTGCGCGGGTACGTACTTTATTTATATACTCTAAAGCTTCTGAGTTGTTACCTAGCTCAATTTGGCATTCGGCATAGTTGAGATAAATTTCTGAAAGACGGATGAAGAACCAAGGGGTAGTGTGCATGGTTGTTCCTGTTGCATCATAAGAAGGGTCGAGAAACTTCCGCATGGAGTATCCTGTATTGCTGGCATTCCACCAATATTCACCCCAATTGCTGTCTTTTCCGGCAGGAATCGTTTCGTCTCCTCCATAATATACTTCTACTTCGCGTTTGTCTTTTCCATATCCCCATTCGTCCCCATCTAATAAGAAAGCGGCATAAAAACGAATTTCACGCCCGTTCCAGGGATAATAGTCATAGTGTGTTTTCTTTTCAGAAGCAGTACCGTCTGCCATTTGGAACTTATCCACTAAATTTTGTGTCGGATTAAAATTCCCCCATCCTTGGAAGCCGTTACCAATGCCGCATGGAGCCTGATATAAAAATGAGTTATTATCACCTGATCCGTATTTAGGGTCAAATAATTTTTCGAAAATAACTTCTGGATTTTTCACATCATAAAACAATGCTCCATATTCCTCACTGTTATTTACCGTTTTTAAATAGTATTTGTTTAAGTCGAATACTGCTTTTGCAGCATTTGCTGCCGCTTGCCACTTTTCAGTGCTGGGTGTTCCAAATAATGGACTTGCCTTATATAATAGTACTCTGGATTTCAGAGCTAGAGCAGCTCCTTTGGTAACTCGTCCGAAATCATTGGGATCATTATACTCTATAGGGAGCAATGCAGCGGCCTCATCTAAATCCTTTATAATGAAATCGGCTACTTTATCCATATCTTCACGTTGCAGTTCAAATGAAGAATCCAGGTCAAAAGTATGATCTACGATAGGCACACGTCCGAATAAGCTGTATAGCATGTGATAATTCCATGCACGTAGAAACAGGGCTTGCCCTTTTTGTTCGTTTCTAGAAGTCTCATCTCCGGGTACATTATCTATCTTTTCCAAAAAAAGATTCAACTTGCTTATATATTGATAATAACTATACCAGGGATCCCACATCGTATCATCCCAACCGATTCCGGCATTATCACAGCTTAATAATCCTTGGGTCACATTTTCTGAACCATAAGTATGTTTTTGAAAAACTTCGTCTGTATAGTGTGCAAAGCGGGTGCCCTTCATGTTTTCGGCCATCAGGTTCATATATTGCGCATTCAGATAAGTTTCTGAAAGGGCAAGATCATTCCATACTGCTTCATCTGTGAAAGAGTCCAGCGGGTCTTGATCAAGTATATCTGTACAAGAAATCATGCCTATGCTAGCCAATGCAAAGGCTACATATAAATATATCTTTTTCATTGTTCATCGTTTTTGGGTTTCTTAAAATGTAATATTGGCACCGAAAGTAATCGTTCGCTGTAACGGATAGCTTAGCACACCGTTAGAGTTGATTACTTCGTTGTTGTCATTACGCGTTACACCTGCTTCCGGATCAGCAATCTTATAGTTATCAATCGTAAATAAGTTTGCTCCGTTGACATAAATTCGTGCTTTTTGTATTCCTACTTTAGCTGTTAGATCCTTAGGCAATGTATAACCTAATTCCACTGATTTTAAACGTAAGAAGGATGCATTACGTAACCACCATGTCGAAGCTTGTCCATTCCAGGTATCACCATAAGTTTGTTTTATGAAGGCTTTAGGCCAACGTGCGTTGGCATTTTCTTCCGAGGTGTTTCCTTCTTTCCAGCGTCCTTCATAAAAATCTGTCGCCATGTTCATGGTTGGCTGGACTAATTGGCTGGCTTTGGCCTGTCCTTGGAAAAACATATTTAAATCGATACCTTTCCAACCTCCATTTAATGTAAATCCGTAAATGATTTTTGGAGTAGCTGTTTCATCAATACGGATTGCATCATCCCATGTTATGTTACCGTCGCCATTCGTATCTTGATAAATCAAATCTCCTGGTTTGGCTCCGTCAATATGTGGCGTATTATCTACCTGCTCTTGAGTTTGATAGATGCCTAATGCTTTATAGAGTACTTGTCCGTCAATGGGATGGCCTTCTGTCTTTTGCCATGCAGGAGTGCTGGCTGCCTCATCCATATAGTTCACCTTATTTTTTGCGTAAGTTAAGTTACCTGTGATCCCCCATTCAAAATCACCTGCACGATCTCGATATGTAGCTATGATTTCTATGCCGGAGTTAGTAACCTCACCTATGTTCTCTTGTGGCAGAGTCATTCCTGCGTAATAAGGAATGGATGCGTTACGGTAACAAAGGATATCATTACGGTTGGAATGGAACCAATCAAAATCCAGACCAAATTTTCCATTTAAGAATTGTGTGGATAAACCTAAGTTTAAAGTCTTTGCTTTTTCCCAAGTTACTACTGGATTGGCTACTCGTGCTTGGTAAAAGCCTTGGTTGATGTGTCCGTCCTCTCCTGCTCCAAAGTACGGCCCTTTATTATCTGCTAAGAATTTGTATTGGGACATGAACTGATAGGCGGCGATATTGTCATTACCCATCATGCCCCAGGAACCTTTCAGTTTGAAGAAGCTGACCACATCCTTTATCGGTTCGAAGAATTTTTCCTCACTCATCACCCAACCCAGTGAGAAAGCCGGGAACAATCCCCAACGATGACCGGGAGCAAAATTCATGGAGCCATCGTAGCGCAATGTTACCTCTGCTAAATATTTGTCTTTATATCCATAGTTGATACGTCCGAAGAAATTGCAACGTGCTGTAGCGTCTGAATAACCTCCATTGTCCTTGTCTTCGGGTACACTGCTGCCTGCAAATATTTCAGGAATGGCTGTAGACAGATAGTTGGTACGATAGGCGGAAAGAGTGTTATAATCATATTTGCTTTGTTCGTAGGCCACGAATGCATCTACTTTGTGAGCTTCGGCAAATGTATGGCTATAACCGATACGGGCATTCAGGGTGATTGTTTTGTAGTTGCTAGACCAGGAGTTTACACTGATTTTACCGGTATCTGCTCTTTTGTTCTGGTATTCATTGGTTGCTTTGTCATAATAATATAAGTCGTACGGCTGATTTAATGATTTGCCGTTATCAAAATGGAAATCCAGTGCGGCATATCCTTCTACATACAAACCTTTTGTAATCATATCCAGGTCAATATGCAGCAAGGGCTTCAGGTTTAATATATTATAGGTGTATTTATTGTATCCGGGCTGGTCTGTCACCATAATGGCGGCATTGCGGGTGATACCATCGTAACCTACTCGTGGGAGTCCGTTCGGGAAATAGGGAGCGCTGCCGGGAAAAGTGGTCAGGAAATAAGTAAACAGGTAGGGAGTCGAATAAATTCCACGGTTGCGTTGTTCTTGACGTCCCAGGATATCAAAACTAAAACGTACGGATTTGTTGATTTTGGCATCAATGTTGGTGATGAATTGATATTGCTTGTAGTCCTGTGTGCTCTGTTTGTAAATGGCATCCTGCCACATATATTGAGCGGAAGAATAGAAGGATAATTTATCATTGCCACCACTTACGGACAAGCTGTGCTGAGTTTTTCCTGCCCAATCTTTGGCCACTGCATCCCACCAGTCTGTGTCGGGATAATTTAGATCATCATCATGATTTATATAATGTTGCAGCACTTCATCGGAATAAGTGATACCGCCCTGATCGTGGCGTGGGTCGGCGTCATATTCATTTACATAAGTCGCATACTGGTAGGAGTTCAGCATTTGGGGGATGCGTGTCGGTTGGGAAAGTGTGTAGCTGCCGTTGTAGTTTACTTGCATTTTACCTTCCTTACCGCGTTTGGTCGTTACTAGAATTACACCGTGAGCAGCACGTGAACCGTAGATAGAAGCAGATGCGGCATCTTTCAAAACAGAAATATTCTCGATTTCGGAAGAAGGAATCTGGCTCAAAGACATTTCGATACCGTCCACTAATACCAGCGGTTTGGCATTGCCAGTCGTACCGACACCACGCAAGTAGATTTCAGGATCGTCACTACCTGGAGCACCACCACGGTCAACTACTGTGATACCGGGACTCAAACCCTGCAAAGCTTTTGTAGCATTTACCACTGTCATTTTATTGATTTCATCACCTTCCAGCTTTGTAACGGCACCAGTAGTCGTCACTTTACGCTGAACACCGTAACCGACAACAACAACTTCGCTCAATGCTTGGGTATCTTCAACCAACTGGATAGCCAATGTCGACTGGTTACCTACCTTTACTTCCTGCGTATTATAACCGATATAGGATACCTGTACAACCGCACCCGGAGCGACTTCCAGTGTAAACTTGCCATCGATATCGGTGATAATACCGTTTGTAGTTCCTTTTTCAATCACATTGGCGCCAATAATAGGTTCACCCAGATCGTCCGTAACGACACCCGTAATCGTTTTCTTCTGCTGAGCAATAACCGGAGCAGATGTTTCCTTTGCCTTATAACTCGACAGAACAATATAAGAACCTTTTTGGGAATAATTCAGTCCTAACTGGGTAGAGAGGTTATCCAAAACTTCCTTGATGGACTTACCGACCATATTAACGGATATCCTTTTATTTACATTTACACCAGCATCATAAATGAAAAGATAATCCGTCTGTTTTTCAATAGTATTCAAATAATCTTTCAGTGAAAGATTATCACCCTGCAGGGTGATCTTTTGCGATATCGCATTCTCTGCATGCAAGCAGAAAATGGCTGCAAATAATAACATATAGGTTATTCTCATAATCCTAAATAAATGTTTATGTCGTGATTTTAATAAGAGACAAAACCCCGACAAAGGTATTTTATTCATAACTTTGTGATATTTAAAGATTAATACTTGTGTTAGACATGTGTTAGTTGTAAGGCGGTGAATCTCGCACATTCATCGCCTTTTTACATTGTTTTTCGTGTTCCACTTCATTCCATAGGCATTTTCGTTTTTAATTTAAGGTTACACATTTACTTTATATAGATAATCGTATTATCGTCGCTGCGGGAAAAAGTAAAACGCGTACTGCGTTGCAACACCTGCAAAATGAAATCCACCCCGTCCGAAACACGACATTTACCACTACATTTATAGTCATGCAGACTTTTGTTTTGGATTACAATACGGATATCATACGTCTTCTCAAAGCGTTTCATCAAATCGGCAAAACGGATATCCTCAAAGCAAATCAATCCCTCTTTCCAACGATAATCATCCAAGTTACGGATCGATTCCACCACCATTTTACCTCCCGTCCATTCCGCTTTCTGCATCGGAGCAAGCCGGATGGAAGGACCAGGCTCCATTTTATTTGTTAACTCAATGGAACCTTCCAGCAGGGC
>OGPF01001057.1_pt1 | contig 13896 bp, 19 predicted proteins | sample 1552871 | NCBI WGS metagenome assembly OGPF01 (sample SAMEA2580276, study PRJEB22360) | human gut metagenome | biome: human gut; feature: human-associated habitat; material: faeces | place: Denmark | collected 2008/2010
CGCCCTGCTGGCAGCGCTGCCCCTGCTGCGGGCGGTGCTGGAACTGATAGGAGACACACTCAGGGCAATCTTTGAATATGCAAAGTATGACCGGAGCGAGTTCATAGACACCATAACAATGGCACAGTCAACACAGGAGGATGCAGAGGTAAAAAAGGTCAGGGCAAGAATCGCAGTGGCTGGAAATCGCTGTGAGGAGCTGGAGAAGCTAATCTGCCGTATTTATGAGGACAATATTCTCGGCAAACTACCGGACAGCAGGTTCTTGATAAGCAGTATGCCAGGGAAAAAGCGGAGCTGGATGCAGAGATTAAGGAGCTGGAAGCGAAGCTCACAGAATATGAGAAAAGCAGAAATTCTTCCGGCAAGTTTATTGCACTGATTGATAAATATGAGAAGTTCGAGGAACTGACACCGGCAATGGTAAATGAATTTGTTGATAAGGTGCTGGTGCATGAAAGAGACAGAAAGGGGAGCATCCAAACCACGCAGGAGATTGAAATCTATTTCAATTTTGTTGGTCGGTATGTTCCACCGGCAATGATGACAGAACCTACTGCTGAAGAGCAGGCTGAGATTGACCGGATTAACAGAATCAAGGACAGGAGACATCAGCAGTATTTACGAAGAAAAGAAAGTGGATGGCAGAGGAAATATGAAGAGCGTGTAAAAAATGAAAAGCGTGCAAAAATGCAGGCAATGAAAGAAGAAATCCGCAGGCAGGACAGGGAGAACGGAGTCTATGCAACGGCAGGCAGTCTTGCATTGGAACCGACGATTGGAATGCCTGAATAGGATTTCGCAGAAAGCACTTGAGAGAAGTCTTGGGTGCTTTTTTCATGCTCAAATTTCCGCAGGAAATGCAGGGCAACCGGAGAAGTTGAACTGTGTTATCCGTCCTGTGGGATGACAGATTTCAACTCCTTCGGAGCAGAGTACAGAGGTGCAACCTTTGTCGGAGTTGAGAGGCAGAGCCTTCATCAGGTCAAGGGCAGAAGCCCTGCCCAGTTTATTGTCGTAGCGACAATAAGTACTGGGTATTACTTGCCGCAAACGCAAGGGTTTATCGGCTCCGCCATCAAAAAAACAAAACAGTGGAGAGGAGAGAAAAGACAATGAAAGCTTCAAGGCATAATGGCAGAAGTGGAAAGCATGGAGTCTATGATGTAAAGCATAATGACAGGGATTTTGATGTGGAGCACAGTGAACATATTGATTCGGAAAGAACAAAGCAGAATGTTTACTGGGACTGCTATCAGGGTTACAGTTTTGCGGGCAGTTCCCAAGAGAGGCAGTTTAATTTTACAGAAATTGAGCGTGCCTATTACTATGAGCATTATTCAGATTTTGTGGATGCACAGAATGAGAGGAATGAGCAGGCAAGGCATCCGGAGAGAAACAGAACGATTGATGATGTACTGAAAAACAATAAGACCTGCCCGGAAGAAAGCGTGATACAGCTTGGCAATATAGACCATGCGGTTACACCGGATGTGCTAGCTAAGGTATCAGCAGAGTTCTTTGACGAGTTCAATAAAAGATATGGCTCCCACATTCATATATTGGACTGGGCACTGCACCTGGATGAGGCAACCCCGCATATTCATGAGAGGCATGTATTTGACGCAAAAAACAAATATGGAGAATTATGTCCCCAGCAGGATAAGGCACTGGAAGAGCTTGGCTTTGAACTGCCTGACCCAGCAAAAAAGAAAGGGAAATACAATAACCGGAAAATGAACTTTGATGCAGAATGCAGAAAATTGTTTTTGGAGATAGCACAGAGAAACGGAGTGCAGGTGGAGTGTGAGCCGGTTTATGGTGGTGCAGGCTATCTTGAAAAGCAGGACTTTATAATTGAAAATCAGAAAAAGCGAATTGCAGAGAAGCAGGCAGTTCTGGATGAGATTACCATGAGAGTTTTGGATATGGAGAATTTTGTGGAACAGGTAGCTGAGGATGCCTATGAAAAAGCGTGTGAGGCAGTATCTGATACAATGGCAGAGCAGACCAGGGCGGAAGATATTGAGGAGCTTCGCAGATATAAAAAGTGGCTGACCTCGGATGAGAGAAAGACACCAAAGGACAAGCGTGATTTTGTCGGAAGGTGTCTTGATAATTTGGAAAACAGGCTCAGGGGCATGGCACAGAAAGCTTCCGAAAGAGATGGAAAAAGAGCTTTGTGAGTATCAGAAGCAGTTTATGCAGGAAGATACCAAGAAAGAGCTGATTCTTGACTATTTGGAGCATTACGAGGGAAGCATGGTATGTTCAAGGCAGTTATATTCTGAGGCATTGGGAAATGACGGAAATCCGGCACAATGGGAAATTCGTGAGATTAATGACATTATGAATAACTGCAGTAATTGGATTGCCTTTAGTAATCCAAGACATTTTCCTGAACCATACCGCAGGCAGAAAGGATGGGAGAAGCCTGACAACAGAGGTCAGGATTTTCAACCGATAACCAAGGAGCAGATGGAGCAGTTATCATTGCCACCGGAGTGGATGGAGAGATAAATGCCTGATAGGTTGTCGGCTGGTTGTCTATCCCGTTGCCAACCCCGTTGTCGGTTCTATGTTCTATAAAACCTTATATTTACTATGTTTTTAAGGGATATATATAGTTCTGACAACGAAAGCAACGGAATATTTGAGAAAAAGTAAATTTAGGAAAAATAACTATAAATAAAAGGAATTGAGAGTTTTTAGAGGTCGGTTGTCAGCTTCCGGTTGTCAGCTGAAAGAGGCTCTTCCTTACCAGGCAGACATAAAGGAGAACACAAATGGAGAATAGAAAATCACACACACCGGTAGCACTCAGAAAGCAGATAGGTGGCACAATGTATGTTGTGAGAGTGCATTTCAATGAGGATGCCGAAGAAAGCATGAAGGACAAGATAAAGAGGCTGATTGAGAATGATGTTAGGGCAAATCAGCATACGGCATAGGTAGAAAAGCATATGGAAAACTTGCATATATTGTGGTATAATTAGTATGTTCAATAAGAGCGAAAAATAAGAATATTCTTAACAGATGAATTTATGGAAGGGTGAATTTATCATGAGGAAGAATGTAAAAATCATTGTTGGTGTCGTTGTGCTTATTCTTGTACTCGTTGTTGGTTCTTTTGTAGGACTCATAATTAACCGTACCAACGACCATAAATTTGGGAGATATGTATCAACGGAAGGTCCTTGGGGAATGACTGCCACTTGGGTATCGGAGGACAGTGCCAGTTATCTTGTCTGCAAGAAGGAAAACGATGAACCGTTTGCCAATGTTACAGCCTATTTTCAGGGTGTGGACGGTTGGCAGGCCTATGAGTTGAATAGCATCGATAGAATTGTTTATCTGGACATTGTAAAAGATGGCGTTGTTGTTGACGGCACCAGCGGCTATATGAAATTTGATGGAACTACATTTACTATTACAGATCTGGACAAAGATACCTTTGGTGCAGATGAATTTCATTATGTCATTACCGATAAGGAGTTCAGTCCCGATTAAAGTGTCAAACCTATTCCAGTTTGGGCATGAGGTTGCCGAAAATCAAAAGTGAATAAAAATGACTTTATAGCCATTGTGGAGAAATCTACAGTGGCTTTTTTCATGCAATGAAATGTATGGGTACTAAAAAGTCTTTGACATTTTGTTTCAGGTAAGACAGCCAAGAGTATTCTGGTTTCCTGTGGTGCGAGACTTGCACCATTTGACATCAAGGAAGTCAGGGAGATAACAGCATATGATGAACTCGACTTAGGGGACATCGGTAGAAGAAAGACAGCACTGTTTGTCATTATTTCGGATACAGATGATTCCCTTAATTTTTTGGTATCAATCATGTACACACAGCTTTTCAATCTGCTCTGCACGATTGCAGACGATGAATACCATGGAAAGCTCCCGGTACATGTGCGGTGTATCCTGGACGAGTTCGCAAACATCGGACAGATTCCGAAGTTTGACAAGCTGATTGCAACCATACGAAGCAGAGAGATATCGGCATCCATTATCCTACAGTCTAAGGCACAGTTAAAGTCAATTTATAAGGATAACGCAGAGACGATCGAGGGTAACTGCGATACATTTCTGTTTTTAGGTGGCAAGGAGAAGTCAACATTAAAAGATCTGTCGGAAGTGCTGGGTAAGGAAACGATTGACACGTACAACACCTCTGATACCAGAGGAACATCTCAGTCCTATGGTCTGAACTATCAGAAACTTGGGCGGGAGCTTATGAGCCAAGACCGCCTGGCTCTTATGGATGGCGGCAAATGTATATTGCAGGTGCGTGGAGTAAGACCGTTCTTTTCAGATAAGGTCGATATAACCGCAAACGAGATGTACAAAGAGCTTTCGGATTTTGACAAGAAAAATCAATTTGACATTGAGAAATATGTTTCCGAATATGGAAAACCAAAGTTTTCTAAGATCATATGATGAGATTCCTCCGAGAGTTGAATACTCACTTACAGATAAGGGCAGATCCGTTGTACCGATACTTAAGAGTATTTGTCAGTGGTCAGGAACCTTTTACAAGGAAGACAACGAAAACGAGATGACACAGTGCCAGAAATGTGACCATAGGGGGTAGACATAATGATAAAATATACAGAAGAGAAAACATTTACACAGGATCAGGTACAGGAGCTTTTTAAGTCGGTTGGGTGGATCTCGGCAGAATACCCACAGAGACTTCACAAAGCACTTATGAACTCACAGACTGTTCTTACCGCATGGGATGGTGGGTGAGCGCCTTGTCGGACTTGCAAGAGTGTTGGATGATTCAGAGCTGGTGGCATTTGTACACTATGTTCTTGTGCATTCTGAATATCAGGGGCAGAAAATAGCCGGAAATATGGTAGAATATATTAGAGATAAATATAAGAATTATCTGTACATAGAGGGAATGCCGGAGGACAGCAAGAATGTCGCTTTCTATGAGAGACACGGTTTCCACGTTATGGAAGGTGGCACACCGATACAGATATGTAATTTTTCGGATAAGAGGTAAAAGGGATGCACGATTATTTGGCAGAGACAAAGATGCTCGACTATTCAAATGAGAATATCAAGCAGCTCATCAGAGAGAGAAAGTGGAGTGGCAGTTAAGGACTTTAAGAATCCTGTTATAGATTTTGACAGGAATAATACATATATCCAGAGCGAATGTATCAATCAGGATTTCGGAGTGTATGATTCGCCGGATGAACTGTTAAAAGAACACCATCAGGAGATGTCAAGGGTGAAGGCGTTCCTGTACAGAAACTGGGGAAGGCATATGATGAACAGGAATGTCAGGAAGATCAGGGGTAAGTAGAATAGAATATGGGAGGTACACACATGGCAAAGAGAAAAACACTGCCAAAGGATTTTGAGCAGCTTGTGCAGACGGCAAGTGATGAGGACATCAAGAAGGTATTGGGCAAATGCGACATCAATGCATATGGCGGATACAACAAGGGAAATGCACTGGAATTTCCACTTTCAGAGGAGATGATGCGGTGGCTGATAGAGCAGGGGATCGACATCAACTATGTTGACCAGTATGGCTACACACCGCTGCTTTATCATGCTGGAAGAATGTCCTCAGAGAAACAGGCAATAGCGCTGGTGAAGCTGGGCGCAGACATAACAGCCACCCAGGGCCTTGACAGAGAGACCGTTATGCATGTGGCTGTGAAGACTGGCAATCTTGAGCTTGTCAAATGTCTGATACAGGCGGGAGCAGATGCAGAAGTGACATCCAGATCAGGGGAGTCTCCACTTGAGAGAGCGTTTCACTGGGCAAGGACATTTGATCTGATAAAGCTTGCGCCGGTAGCAGAGTATCTGATCGGGATAGGAGTTCCGGTCACAGATAAAATAAGAACATATATGAGAAGCGCGGCTGAGGATATAGAGTTTCGCAGGAAAGATATGAGTCCAGATATTATGCCGGAGCTCGACAGGGCTATGGAGAGTCTGTATGGACTGCTCGGAGTTGCCCCTGTTCCAAGACGGGTAGAATATGACGGCACATCGCCGATCGTCATTCATGAGAAGCGCTGGCAGAAGCAGCATGGAGAATTGTGGAATCTTCTTGTGCCTGGTTCGGGACATGCGGGCACAGTTCAGGGCGAGGTCATCCGTATATCGGGAAAACTTGCCTATGAGATACTAGATAACGGATGCTGCAACTGGGATTCAGATTTCAAGAGCATGGCAAATGCCCTGTATCGATACATATGTATGGGCACACCACTTGACGCGGACGAGCAGAGAGAATTTGCCGGACTCATAAACGGCATCAAGGATGCCGATGAGACGGATATAAACAGACTCACAGAGCTTTCGGTCAAATGGGTGACACTGAATCTGAATCCTATGGCAGTGGGAGAACTTGATTATAAAAGATAGATCAATTACTGTGACTTCCGTCCATAGCGGAAGTCACAGTAAGCTCCATTTTCGGCAAGGGTCTGTGTCCTTGTGAGCTTCATGCCCATCATGTCAGCGAGCACGTAGTCCATACGGCACAGATACTTTGCCAGTTCAAAGCATCCCTCGTCGCGGCAGAGATTACAGATCCCGCAGTTGTGATAATCATAGCCGAGTATGAAGTCATCGTTTGGTCCGCCCTCGATGATGTCAAGAACCCAGTCATTCTTATAGCGCTTCAGATGAGATTCCTCAGACCATTTCTTCCTTCCCGGAAGCTTTTTTTCATCGAGATAGCTGTCTGCATTTCCAATAACCATATGAAAAAGTTTATTGTTGTACAGCCCGTCTTTGTACAGGCTGAAACATTCCTCCGGTGAAAGAGAAGTCTTTCTGTTTAGTGCGATGAAATATGCGCCCATGCAGTATGAGCTCATGAGGTGCGACTTTCCTATGTCATCGGCACGCTCAAGGACTGCCTTGTACTCGTTCTTTATTGCCTTACTGTCAAGGCTTAGATGCTGTGCCTTTGCCTGTTTCGCACATGAATTGTGATAGAAATAACCAAATAATTTCTGCGTAAATCCGTAATCCATAGTTACATTTCCTTTCTATTTGACACCAGTCAAATTATCAATACAGGTCAATCATGGACCTGACTGTCTATTTAAATTCGATCTCGATTATCTGACACATGCAGGATTTGTCCAGATGCTTGAAAACAGTGTTGAGTACAAATCCATATCGTTTGTCAAGAGGTCTGTACCCTGTGAGATATCCTTTCCTGATGACAGAACTGAATGAAGAACTCCAGCTCTTAAGTTCCGAGAGTTCATCGACACTGAAATAAACACCGATGTTGTCATCACAGTCCTTGAGCCATGTCTTCAGCATGTTCTTAAGACCCTTTTTCTTCGTCGCGTCAAATACCAGCTTGCCTCCAGGAAAATGTTCAGCCATGGCGGCAAACAAAGTCTTAACCTGCTCAGTTTTGAAATAGTAGAATACCCCCGATGCGAAGAATACGATCCCGTCCTCAGGGCGGAAATCTATCTTGTCAAACCATGAGAGATCGTTGAGGTCACAGGCGATATTTGTCTCGCGTTCACGCTCACCTAAAAGTTCATTGCGGACAGCTATGGCGTCAGGAAAATCCAGATTGTACGCACGTGCCTGTCCGTTATCCACCTGGCTGAATGTTGTGTCGAGACCACATCCGAGGTTCACAACACAGGCTCTTGGATGATCCTTGAGATACGATCGGCAGACGGATGCCAGATCATATTGTCTGGTGGCAGCCATGATAGCACCGATTTTCTCCATGATACCTTTCCTGTTATAGTCTATCTCGACCTCGTTGTATATTCTCTGGCAGTCAAGATCATTAAAGTTTCCCGGATACATCTCCATGGCACGCTTTCTTCCGTACAGTGGAAGAAGAAGAGTTTCCTGGACAGAGCCCTTTTCAATTTTCTTTTTTTCCATTAGTTTTTCCTCCTATCTGCAGTCCTGCCTCTATGCCGTGCAGCAGAACATTCATAGCTTCCATAAATGCAGTTTTCATCTCTGGCGTGATTCCACTTTGACATGTGTCATCTGCGATTATTTCACAGACCATTGAGAATTCGGCCAGAGAGAGCATATACACGGTCCTTTCAGATAATTTTCTTGTTGCGATTCCGCGTTTGTACAATTCATCATAATACTTAATCGCAAAACCGGCGCTTCTTTCTATATAGATACTGCGGAATTTCTCCAGACATTTGCCTGAGTCATTTTTCAGCAGCATATGAAAGAGCTGCATGTCGCCCTCAAGCATATCGAAGATCTGCACCGATACTCTGGAATACAACACATTGAGCAGCTCGTCATCTGACATGGCAGTGAAGTCTATTCCGATCATGGATTCAGTGACTTCCATGAGCTTTCTGCCGCTTTCCTCAAATATCTCGTCAAACATTTCCTCTTTGCCTGAGAAATGCTTGTATATTGCGCCTGCGGTTATACCGGCCCTTGCGGCAATCTTACGCATGGACGCCTCCTGATATCCAACCTCAAGAAAGACTTCCATGGCACTTTTCAGTATTGCCGCCCTTGTTTCCTTTGTACTTTCCCGAATGATAGTCACCTCCATTTACTATTTGGTAAACAGTGTTTACTTTATATCACATGGGATTTGCAAAATCAAGCGGCCAGAAGATTAAATGAGTTAATTGAAAATTTCTATCATTAAGCGACCAATGTAACAATATGCCTTTTAGGCATAACAGATAATTCGATATAGGTATTAGACATATAGATATATCAGGACTAAAATAAGCATGTATTGAAAAGTACTTGCTTATTTTTATGCTCATACATTTATAGGATGTGTGGGCGGATATTGGAATGTGTCAGGTTTTTGACGAAGACTTGACATGCAGCATCATTCCACGTCAAAGGTGATTAGAATGGGATGACGTTTAGTTGAAGGAGGTTTACATAATGTCAAAAAAGCTTATAGCATATTTCAGCGCAAGTGGAACCACGAAAAAGGTTGCAGAGATGATATCGGAGGCAGCAGGCGCAGACCTGTACGAGATCAAACCAAAGGAGTTGTACACCAAGGCTGACCTTGACTGGATGAACAAGAAATCCAGAAGCAGCGTCGAGATGAGCGACAAGAAGCTTAGACCGGAGCTTGATGATTCAAATGCACATATTGAGAATTATGATGAGATCGTACTTGGATTCCCTATCTGGTGGTATGTGGCTCCGACGATCATCAATACATTCCTTGAGAAGTACGACTTCACAGGCAAGAAGATCACACTGTTTGCAACATCGGGCGGAAGTGGATTGGGCAACACGATCAAGGAACTCCAGCCGTCAGCACCGGGAGCTGAATTTGTAGAAGGTGGACTACTCAACATGGCAAACAGACAGGAGATCGAGAAGTGGGTTGATAAAACCCTCGCGTAAAGAATAGATGTATGACAAATTCACGAGAGATGATAATAACCTTCATGCATCCGACGAATATATGAAACAGAGTTACATTTGGAGGAGAAAAATATGACAAAGATAGTACAGACAGCGGGAAGAAATGCACTCGGAGAGTTCGCTCCTGAGTTTGCACATTTTAATGACGATGTTCTCTTTGGGGAGAACTGGAACAACAATGACATCGATGTAAAGACCAGAAGTATCATAACTGTTGTGGCACTTATGGCACAGGGAATCACTGACTCATCGCTGAAGTTCCATCTTCAGAATGCGAAGGATCACGGTGTATCACAGAAGGAGATCGCAGCGGTCATCACACATGTTGGCTTTTACGCCGGCTGGCCAAAGGCGTGGGCAGTATTCAATCTTGCAAAGGAAGTGTGGGAAGTGAATGAGGGCGATCTTCCATACGAGGACGAGGCCATGAGAGCACATGCAAAGAGCATGGTATTTTCTATCGGACAGCCAAATGATGCATTTGCTCAGTATTTTATAGGACACAGCTATCTCTTTCCAGTATCGACAAGCCAGGTCGGAGTGTTCAACGTGACATTTGAGCCGGGCTGCCGTAACAACTGGCACATCCATCACGCAAAGAGCGGTGGCGGACAGATCCTTGTATGTGTCGGTGGACGCGGATACTATCAGGAGGAGGGCAAGCCTGCAGTTGAGATGAATCCAGGCGACTGCATCAACATTCCTGCTGAGGTAAAGCACTGGCACGGCGCAGCTCCTGACAGCTGGTTCAGCCATCTTGCAATCGAGGTTCCAGGTGAGGAGACATCAAATGAGTGGTGTGAGCCTGTGACGGATGAGGAGTACGGAAAGCTGCAGTAGAGCTGTAGAAAATAACGCAAGTGACAATATCATATAAATATATATAGGCCATCTTGGTATAAATATGATTCGCGGTTGAATACGAATGGATATTTATATTCAGGTGGCTTTTTGTTTTGACAAGAGCCTTGACGGATATATGATAACCACTGTACCTTAAGGGCGGCGGTGTGGTAAGATGTAAGATAGAAAATATTGGAGTGCTAGAAAATACTGTGGAATAATACCGTATATTAAATACTGAGAATTTACAGTGTGAGTGATATAATGAAGCAAGAAAGTTGATGTAAGGATGTTGATGTAATGGAGGCAGCTGGACAAAAGAAGTATCGAATGTAGAAGTATGATGGAATAATGTAGTATCGAAGGTAAGATGGATGGACAACGGAAAAAAGACATACAATTTCTGGGGCTGGAAGAATGCAGATGCACCGGCCATCACAGATGAATATCCGGGGATAAATACCCCAACAGATCTATACGATGCGCTGAGTCATATCTGGTGTGCAGACACCTGTGCGCCGAGGATGAGGGACAGATGGACAAAGGATAACATGACGCTGGGACAGTGTTCCTTAACAGCTTTTCTGGCACAGGATATATTTGGCGGAAATGTGTACGGTATAAAGAGACCGGGTGGAAACTATCATTGTTACAATGTGATAGGCGGCTGTGCATTTGACCTAACAAGCGAGCAGTTCGGCGATGAAGTGTTGGATTATGAGAATAATCCGGAACAGCAGAGAGAGGTACATTTTGCTAAGGAAGAGAAAAGACAGAGGTATGAGTATCTGAAGGCTGCGCTCGGAATATACAAAATGATGTAGATAACAAATATGACATTCTGAAAAAGAGCATCAGATAATTAAGCTCGTTGTGATAGTAACGTGTTATCGTACTCGCACATTATGATATATAGTATATAGAGTGCGATATAAATCCATAGACCGGAGAATACATACAGAATGTATAGAAACAACAGGATGGAGAAAATGGCGGAAATAGAGAAGGTAATATTTATGAATATGTGCATGGTATATGATCACGCTGGGCGTGTACTTGCACTCGATAAAGTAGGGAAAAGCTATTCCGGAACGACATTCCCTGGTGGACATGTGGAACCTGGAGAGACATTCACAGAATCGGTGATACGAGAGATATATGAGGAGACCGGGCTGACCATAAGCAATCCAAAGCTCACCGGAATATATCACTGGATGACCGGAGCTGTGAGAAATGTCGGATTTCTGTACAAGACGGATGAGTATCAGGGGGAACTTATATCTTCAGAAGAGGGCAAAGTGTACTGGATATCGGGAGAAGAGTTCCTTCGAAAACCGCTTGCACCAGGAATGGAACAGGTGTGGCAGATGATGCACGATGACAGTGCGTCGGAATGTCTGCAGACACTTACGGAAAATGGCATAGTATCAAAGATACAATAACAACATATATTTAATGGGATTTTGTGGGAGAAAAAGATGTCAATACTTTCAGATATATCAAATTTTTCAAATAAAAAACGTAAATTGGAGGTGCCAGCGCCAGATACAAAATTGCTCGTGAGGGGGATAGTGTTGTTTGCATTGGGACTCCTTGGTGCCTCAGTCTACACAATTGAAGATATAGACAAGACACCGGCTCTTATTTTTCTATGTATTGGAGCGGCTTTGATCATAGCTGGTATAATTTCTTTGATCTGTTATGGAAAACAGGTGACAGCATTTAAAAAATATACTCCGACATGGGAGAAACACAGAAGTATATTTGATGATTTCGCCATAGAATTAAATCATTGGTATGATTCTGACATGCGTCCACGCAGCTGTGATGGAGACACATCATATATTCTTCGCCTTCAGAAGGATAGAATGGCACGGAAGGGCATTCGTATGATACAGCATACATCACCTGTGAAGAGAGAAACGATGGGAACTACAAGAGTGCCTCGAAAGACATCCTGGTACACAGTTGATCTCATGTATGAGGGTGTTGACAGACATCTGCAATTCCAGAATTCAACCGGCATAATATATGAGCGTGTAACCGAAGATACGATGTACGAGACAGTTGTCCATACTCCAAATGAGCAGGAACTTACACGTATGTCCATGTCTTGTCCAAACTGCGGTGCAGTTAGTCCTGTGGCAGCTCTCACGGAAGGCTGCCCTTATTGTCGTACGGTTTTTCGTATCAGTGATCTGTTTCCCCGTGTAACAAATATATTTTTTATACGAGAGAATGCTTCTACAAAGAATCAGAAGAAGATGGGAAAGACCACAGGGATAACAATGCTGGTTTTCTTCCTTGCATGTTTTATACCTTCTTTTCTCGACCGGGAAACTCCAATACCGCAGGCTTTGTTTATGTCATTTTTTGTAGCACTTATTATGGGCGGAATATTTGGATATATAATTTCTATTATTATATTTATGACAAAACAGTTCAACAGGGATGGACGAAAGAGGATACCGTTCTGGTCCTATGTGACAACAAAAGGAAAGGTCAAAAGTGCATTTGCACCATATGATCCGTATTTTTCATTTGAGAAGTTTGAGGGACAGATCATATCTCTTATCCGTATGGCGATTATGTCAGACCACCCGGAGAATCTGGCATCATATTGTGGTGGAACATTAAATCCATATTTTCGGGATATTATAGAAATGACATATATGCAGGCTATGACAGTGCAGGATATACATATGGAGGGAAGTCATCTGTGCATGACACTCAGAACATGGTGGATAAATTACAGTGAGAAGAATGGACGCGTCAACAGGTGCGGAGACTGTATAGACGTTACACTTCGGAGAAATGTTGCTTACATGGAACCTCCTGGATTCTCCATTACATCTGTGTATTGCAGGAATTGTGGAGCAAGCTTTGATTCTGTCCGTCAGAGAAACTGCCCATATTGCGGAACCGTATATCACATGGAGAATGAAGGTTTTATAATTGAAAGACTTGAGTTGGTATAAGCAAAGAGTATAGATACAATATAAGCTGAGTATAAAGAAAACGGAGAAACTAACAGGTATAGTATCTTAAAATCTGATTATAACGAGGAATATAAAAGAAAGAAATAAAAAGAAAATAAGAAGAAAATAAGAAGAGAATAAGAAGAGAATAAGAAGAGAATAAGAAAATACATAATAGGAAAAACACAAAAATAGAAAAAAGAAAAAATATGCTTGACATTGTAAAATGATGGTGGTATCTTATAAAAGCTGTCGCGTGAGACGGTGTCAAAAACATCTATAAAGCATCAGATTTTGAGATTTATTCGTTATATAATCACCCGGTTATGATACGAAATCAGTTCATAAGAGCTGACGAAATGACTTGAAAAAAGATGAAAAAAGTTGTTGACATTGAGAGATGAATGTGATAGTATTTAGAAGTTGTCGCTGAGAGGCGAAAACATAAAGAACCTTGAAAAATTAACAACATGACAACCCTGAAATTCCAAACAAGAATTTCAAGAACGTCGGATCAGAGATGATATCAAAGATCTAACAAACCAATAACAGTAAAGATGGTTAGGAAAAATACAAGCTAGTATGATTTCTGACATAGGATTTACAAACTTTTTAATGAGAGTTTGATCCTGGCTCAGGATGAACGCTGGCGGCGTGCTTAACACATGCA
>OGPF01001060.1_pt1 | contig 13877 bp, 8 predicted proteins | sample 1552871 | NCBI WGS metagenome assembly OGPF01 (sample SAMEA2580276, study PRJEB22360) | human gut metagenome | biome: human gut; feature: human-associated habitat; material: faeces | place: Denmark | collected 2008/2010
ATTCTAAAAAAGAATTTTCAAGGTTGTCTTTCTGTTCAGTTATCAAAGTTCATTGCTCTCAAGTTCAGTATTTATCTGTGTTTGAGAAGCTTTCGTGTCGCTCATCTCTCGTGGCGACTTGATTATAATAGCACCTACCAGGTATTATGTCAACAACTTTTTTCATTTTTTTTGAATTTTTTTCAATTTTTTTGAAAACCCCCTAAAATACGGCATTTCTAAGCATTATAAATACAGATTTTGACAGCTATTGGACGATATTCATTTATAAAATGCTTTTAATCAAGTCATTTTTTCTTAATATTTCCTTACTACAATACCAACCATAGTACAAAATCCATTTAGTTATAGGTATAAAAATACCGGTTTCCAGTTGTTAGTTTTAACCTCTAACTCCGAAAACCAGTATATCAATAATATCTGTTAATAAAACAACACCAATGTGATATTAGAAGCTGTGGCCTCCGCCACCTCCGCCTCCACCACCTGACGAACCACCGGAAGACGAGCCCCCTGATGAGCCTCCAGAAGAGCTGCTGCCTGAGTCTGTCTGTACTGGTGAATATGTCCTGGTCTGATAACGGTATGTAACCTGACAATTATTAATAGCCTTTCCAGCAAATATACCTTTCATTATATCTTTTCTTGATGGTGCCTTCTTCCTTAAATATAGTCTTACAATTCCATAATTAATAATTAATGCCGCTACAACAGCAAGAAGTACATTGCTTATATACTTCATTGGTTGTGATATTCTTCTGCCTTTAAGAAGTGCAAGTTCCTGCTCATACACCTTATATGCACACATATAATAGTCTTTTGATGAAGCATATCTGTATACATTATCAGTTATTGTATCTGCGTATGAGCTTGTAACTGTACTGTATATCTTACCATTGCTATGTATCCAGATATTACGGTTATACATATCAATTATAAATATCGTCCCACTATCAGTGCCATATTTTTCCCTGTACAGGCTTCTTACATAACTTTCAGTAGTGGTGCTGTTGGTATCTATAGTCTTTAGCATTACATTACCATACACTGTTATCTGTTTCATAATGTCTAACAATGAAGAATAATTACTCTCATCTATAATGTCTGCGTCATCTTCTATAACAGCCTCATATCCTGTATCAACATTATTATATTGATACTTCTCTTCATCAGCTTTTACCTGTAGTAAAGAAGAAGCCGCAAATACTAATAGCAATAGAACAACTGCTGTTAACGCCATAACTGCGTGAATACATCTATGTATGTCTTTAACAGTATATTTTCTATCTACAGCACATATAATACTTCTATTATGCATTATCATCACCTCCACTATAATTATCAAACTGTGGAAGCTTTCTAGTTGCAAGAACATTGTAATATCTGATTAAATCCATAATAGTATACATTATTGCAATTAATTCAGCTATAACAGCACCATAGTAATATAGATCCGATACAGGATTAATCCACAGCACTACCGAGGCTATTGCCATCGCTGCAAGTGAACCTATATTACCTGATATCTTCTTATTAGTTATCATTTTAAACGTCTTATGATTAACAAGAGTAAGCACTATACCTGTTATAAGACATATAACACTTATAGAAAATCCCGCCCCAATATCTCCAGAGCCATAGAATATAGACATCATCTGAAGATAGACATACAACATAGGAAATACACAACACACCAATGAAATTATCATAGTTACCACTGCCATATTAGTTCTTGTTGTTCTTCTTTTATTCTTACGTCCATATGACCTTGCTTCACGCCTGCCTTTGTCTATAACATCAGCTATATCACCTGCAAGCTGGTCTTCACGCTTACGCCTTGCCCCTGGTGATTCATTGGCATTAATAGCTGAACCTGCATACATTCTGCCCTTGTCATCTAACTGCTGGTCTTTCTTGTATATTTTCTTTAATTCTAATACATAAAGAATTATTGTAAATAACGCTATAATCGATGCAATCCCCAATGTAGTCTTAGGTCTTAATGTAAATGAACTGTTAAGCATTAAAAATATAGGTATTGCAAGAATAACCGAACCTATAAAATACCTCATAAGTGATACTGGCAGATCTGCTGCCACCTTCCCTGTCTGTCCATTAACTGTCGCATATGCAACTCTGTCTTTATTACGGTATGATAAGAACCACACCGGAAACATTGTTCTATCCTGTGCTACTACCTTTGTCGAAAGTCTTCCCTCAATATCCCCCTGATAATTATCAAGTTGCACTGACCCAAGATGTGCTGACCTTTTGACATAGGAATATGTCTCGTCAACAGCTACATTTTTCGCATCAGCCCTGTATACATCCGGTGCAACATCTGCTGTATCTGCATAGAATCCACTAAGCATTGATGGAGTAAATGGATTCATATTCTTAACGTCATATGGTGCTATCGCCTCACTTATACTGTCATCAAATGACGATGAAGCATCATATGACAGACCCTTATACTGGCAATCCAAATCGCCAGTTATATCATAATAGTCTGTATAAATGTAATCTCCCCGTCTATGGCTTTTAGAACCGCTTAGGCACATTGGTCCTTTCTGGGTTATATAATACGTCCAATAAGGCATATATATACCTCTGAAACCATCTATAAACTTCTCATCTTTTAATTCCTTAGGGGCAAACCACGCGTGACGTACCATTTTCTTATAAGCCTGCTTACAGTCTTCCTTAGTCTTGGAAAATGGTATTATATATCCTGGTCTTTGCTGTTTTGATACTCTGCTTGTCAGAATTGTTGATGCTCCACAAAAGCTGCAAAAATTAGCTGCAGTATTATCAGTACTTAATATCTCTCCACCACAGTTAGGACATTTGAATACAGTAACGTCATATTCCTGACTTTCCTCCGCATCCTGTTCCTTACTGATTGCATATGGGTCATACTTCGTACTGCAATGGTCGCACATCAACTGCTGTGATGGTATGTCAAAGACTAATCTTCCACCACAACCCGGACACTGATACATATATTAATCCTCCCTCATATAATAATATGTAATTACAAAATCCGATTACCTGAATACAGCTACATAAGTGCATTCTTAGCCTTATCTGTAATCTCTCTCTGATATGCAATTTCGTTCTCGATATTTCTTGCAACCTCATTAGCAGTGTATGCCGCATCTACAACTTTATTAAGCACATTACCAATCTCATCTGCCTTTTCTTTCTGCTGGTTAGAATTCTCATATATGTTCTTCATAGAGCCAACTGTCTTATCAACTGACTGCTGTACCATATTGATTGTATCTGTAATCTCCTTTGATGACTTGGCCGACTGTGCAGCAAGATTCCTTACCTCACTTGCAACAACAGCAAAGCCTCTTCCGTGCTCACCTGCTCTTGCAGCCTCAATAGAAGCATTAAGCGAAAGTATATTGGTTCTGCTTGATATTGATGCTATAACGCCTGCAAACTGTTCAATGTCTTTAGAAAGCTTTTCAAGTTCTTTAATTCTTGCCGATGATTCTTCTGCTATCTCATTAAGTTCAGTTATCATCTTAAGAATTTCCTCAACACTTGAAATACTCTCTTTCACGAGATTAAGTGATGTATCTGATGAATTAATTACATCAAAAGCATCTTTTTCTAACTGCTCCTGTGATGAATCCAATCCTTCAAGAATTCCTGACAGGTCGCTTACTAATTTACTGTTATCCATATTCTTCCTCCAAATATGTATATTATTCTTGTATATTTATATTAAGTCAATTGCTTCGTTAACATTATGTATACCAATAAGATTAATTTTATCATTATTTTTAATATTTTTCAAGCATACATATGGTAATATGCAGGTTGTGAACCCTAGCTTAACAGCTTCATTCACCCTCTGCTGTGCCTGTGTTACGGCTCTTACCTCGCCTGACAATCCGACTTCACCAAATATAACTGTTCTGCTGTCAACTTCTTTATTCTTAAAACTACTGACAAGTGCTATAACTATCCCTAAATCAAGTGCTGGTTCAGATACCTTTATTCCACCTGCCACATTAAGATAGGCATCGCTTGAGGACATTCTCATTCCCGCCCTTTTTTCAAGGACTGCCATCAACAGATTAACCCTGTTATAATCCGTTCCCGCAGCAGTACGCCTTGGCATACCAAAGTTAGAGTCACACACAAGTGCCTGAACCTCAACCATAAGAGGTCGCGTGCCTTCAATAAGACATACTACAACTGAGCCTGACGCCCCTTCTGGTCTTCCAGACAACATATACTCCGATGGATTGGCAACCTCACTTAAACCGTCCTGCCTCATCTCGAACACCCCAATTTCATTGGTAGACCCAAATCTGTTCTTTACACTTCTTAATATTCTGTATGAAGCATATCTGTCCCCTTCAAAATAAAGCACTGTATCAACCATATGCTCAAGCACTCTTGGCCCTGCAACAACACCTTCCTTGGTAACGTGTCCTACAATAAATATCGTTATATTAAGTCCCTTGGCTAACTGCATAAGAATAGATGTACTTTCCCTTACCTGTGACACACTTCCAGGTGCCGCAGATATTTCTTCCCTGTACATAGTCTGTATAGAGTCAATTATAACCACCTGTGGCATTTCTTTTTTTAGAACCTCTTCTATAATATCAAGATTAGTCTCGCAGAACGTCTTAAGGTTATCGTTACATCCACCTATCCTTTCAGCTCTTAGCTTAATCTGTCTTAACGACTCCTCTCCGGATATATACAGCACCTTATTGCCTGCATCTGATAGGTAATAGCACATCTGTAACAAAAGTGTTGACTTTCCAATACCGGGATCTCCACCTACAAGCACCAGTGAACCCTGCACAATTCCACCACCAAGAACTCTGTCAAGTTCGCCTATTCCTGTTGATGTTCTCTCCTTCTCTTCAGAATTAATCTCTTTTAAGCTCACCGGATGGTTATCCTTATAGGTGCTTTCTTTCCTGACTGCTGATATACCCTTAACCGATGACTTAGATGCTATTGGTTCTTCAACAAATGTATTCCACGCCTTGCACGCCGGACACTGCCCGAACCATTTTGCTGACTCATATCCACACTCACTGCAAAAAAATGCCGTATTTTTTGCTTTTGCCACTTCTCTTCTCCTCTCTTTCTGATACCAAATATAAAAAAGCTGTACCCCGCATTGGTCTATATATGACTTTATGCCAGGCACAGCATTTATTAAAATTTACAATTATGACACCTGTTAATGTTAAAGATTGTAGTATTATTATGCTTTAACAACTTCTACACTAACACTCTTACCTTCTTCAAGGCTTACTGAAAGTACAATCTTGCCACCCATATTAGTAGCCATAGTTCCCTCAGATACTCCATTGATTGTTACATTATAAGAAGCGCCTTCTTCAAGCTCAACTGTTATCTGTGCATCATCGCTTCCTTCCACCGTAAATGATAAGCCTGTATCTGCAGCCTTAAAATTCATAACAGCTGTTCCAGGAACAGATTCATATACAAATGAACCATTGCGTTCAAGCTTCGTAATCTCCTTAAATGTCTTTACCTTGTAAGAATCTCCACAATGTTCAAAATCTGATAACTTTGACTTAGTATCCAGCTTATAATTACCAAAGCTAAGAGTTCCATCCTTCTCTGAACGAATTAACTCATTAATTACTGGCATATTATTGTCCTCCTATGTTTTATTACGAATATCTATACACACATTATACAACATAATGTACAACGACGCTAGTATTTTAGTAGTATTATTTGTGAATATTTCTATTATGACCTCGTTTGCAGCTAAAGTTCAGTTTACCATCCTTAACTGTTACCAATACTTTGTTGCCAGCCTTTATACTGCCTTCAAGTATCTTCTCTGCCATAACATCTTCTATTTCATTCTGTATTGTTCTTCTTAATGGACGTGCTCCATATTTAGAATCGTAGCCCTTATCAACAATATAAGCCTTAGCCTCATCATCAAGTTCAACCGAAAGACTCATCTGCTCCATAATTCTGTTATTAACGGTTCTCATCATAATATCAACAATCTGTCCAATCTGTTCTTTCTTAAGCATATGGAATACAATTATGTCATCAATTCTGTTAATGAATTCCGGACGGAATATTCTCTTAACTTCTTCCATTACTTTGCTCTTCATATCTTCGTGCTCTTTTTCCTCTGATGTTTCCGAAGTAAATCCTAAAGATTTAGGTGCTACAATATTCTCCGCACCTGCATTGGAAGTCATAATAATAACTGTATTCTTAAAGTCCACAACCCTTCCTGTTGAATCTGTTATATGTCCGTCATCAAGCACCTGTAAAAGTACATTGAATACATCTGGGTGAGCTTTTTCAACCTCATCAAAAAGTACAACTGAATAAGGGTTTCTTCTTACCTTCTCACTTAGCTGTCCGCCCTCATCATATCCTACATATCCCGGAGGTGAACCGATAAGCTTAGACACCGTATGCTTTTCCATATACTCAGACATATCAACTCTTATAAGAGAATTATCTGTTCCAAACATACAGTCAGCAAGTGCCTTTGAAAGTTCTGTCTTACCTACACCTGTAGGCCCTAAGAATAAGAATGAGCCTATTGGTCTGTTAGGATCTTTTAAACCTACCCTGCCTCGTCTTATAGCCTTGGCAACTGCTGTAACCGCCTCATCCTGTCCTATAACCCTGTTATGAAGCATTTTTTCCAAATTCATAAGCTTCTCTGACTCAGCCTCTGCTATCTTGGCAACTGGAATCTTAGTCCACATTGACACAGTCCTAGCTATCTGTTCTTCATCAACAGTAAGGTCACTGCCGTCTATGCTCTCCTGCCAGCTTGTGCGAAGCTTTTCAAGCCTGTTCTTCTTTCTTGTCTGCTGTTTCTTAAGCTCAGCCGCTTCATCATATTTCTCTGACTTAATAGCCTGCTCTTTCTTAACTGAAAGTTCATCTATCCGTGTTTCAAGCTTCTTAATATCCTTTGGTACAACAAATGCTTCAAGCCTTGTTCTTGAAGAAGCCTCATCTATAAGGTCAATTGCCTTATCTGGAAGAAATCTGTCATTGATATATCTCTTAGAAAGCTTAACTGCCGCTCTTACGGCATCATCTGTAATAACTACATTATGGTGTTCCTCATACTTAGGTCTAAGTCCCATAAGTATGTCAATCGCCTCATCTTCTGTTGGCTCTTCCACCTTAACCGGCTGAAATCTTCTTTCTAATGCAGCATCTTTTTCTATATGTTTTCTGTATTCTTCTAGAGTTGTAGCACCTATAAGCTGGATTTCTCCTCTTGCAAGTGATGGCTTAAGAATATTAGAAGCATCTATAGCTCCTTCTGCACCACCAGCACCAATAATTGTGTGAATTTCATCTAAGAATAATAAAATGTTGCCTGCATTTCTTACTTCTGCAATTACCCTTTTAATTCTTTCTTCAAATTCACCTCTGTATTTAGAACCAGCCACCATACCTGATAAATCAAGTGTTACTAATCTCTTATCCTTAATAGTTGATGGAACTTCGCCTTCAACTATTCTTAATGCAAGACCCTCAACAACTGCGGTCTTACCTACACCGGGCTCGCCGATAAGGCACGGATTATTCTTTGTTCTTCTTGATAATATCTGGATAACTCTCTGGATTTCCTCTTCCCTGCCTATAACAGGGTCAAGCTTTTTATTACGGGCAAGTTCTGTTAAATCCCTGCTGTACTGGTCTAACATAGTTGTTGCCTTTTTATCCTTAGCCTTAATTCTGCCATTCTGAAAATCTTCTTTAAGACGTGATACATCTTCGCCCATTCCCTCTAATAACTCTGTATATATCTTCTTAATTGATACACCCATTGTATTAAGAAGTCTTGAGGCAACACTTTCAGTTTCCTTCATAATGGCAATAAGAATATGTTCTGTACCTACTTTATCAGCTTTAAATCTTGCAGCTTCCTCTATTGAGTTAGTAAGAATCTTACGAACTCTTGGAGTATAGCCTGCCGGTTCTTTAACACTTACCGCATTATCCGGTGCAATAAGCTGATATATAAGATTAAGCACTTTAGTTTCTGTTACATCATTGTTCTGTAAAACCTTGTATGCAAGGCTGTCTTCAACCTGTATAAGTCCTAAAAGCAAATGTTCAGACCCAATATAGCTGTGTCCATTAACCGCAGCAGCAAATGCAGCCTGTTCCAATACTTTTTTGGCTTTATCTGTAAACTTATCCTGCACTTTATTTCCTCTCTTTCCTGATTATATGATGTTGTGGTCAAAAGCCCCCAACTATGATACCTACGAATTGTTCCGTGCTTTGCACTCTCTGATATATCCAGACTGTTTTGTAATAATACCATTTATCAGAATACATCTTTAAACTTCTTCATAAGAAGAACATATGGTCCAAAATATGTGAGTGCCGCAACACACAATGCCACAAGCACTGATATTGTATTAGACATTGTAATATTATTAATTATATTATATGTCAAAAGTGTACATATACCCATTAATGCTGAACATATAACCGGCTTTGCAAATATTGATATAACAGGAAGCCTGTATCCCTCATCTTTATAAAGTGCTATAAGATTAAGCACAAATATAATAACAGGGAATGAAGCATTACCTATTACAAGTGAGAATATACCAAGATTAGTAAATTCCAGCAATACAAGCACAAGTATTATATGGACAACTAATGATATAAATGAATTAATCATAGGAGTCTTAACTCTGTCAACCGCCTGAAGTGCTGAGCTTGTAACTGTTGATAATGTATAAAATACAATGGCTATAGCGCCTATTTTTAACATAAGCCCACCCTGCACGCTGTCGTATCTTGAAAATAGCAGTTTAATAATAGGCTCGCCTATCACAAAAAATCCAACAAATGATGGTACCGCTATAAACATATTAGTCTTAAGAGTCTTTGTTATCTTTGAATATATACTGTCATAATCATCTTCTGTATAAGATGCTACAATACTTGGAAGCATCGAGGCTGATAACGCTGTCGCTATACCCTGCGGTATACTTATAAGCAGTGTATAACTTGAACCAAAGTTACCAAGATCCATTGATATATTTTTCGATATATTTCTTGTCATCATTATATTACTAAACATTACATCATCTATTAAGGCACTAATCTGATAAAACGTCTGGCTTAATATAATAGGAACCATTGTAATTATAATTGTCTTATAAATGTACCTGTTAGTATCCTGCCTTGTAACACTCTTATCTTTAGCAACCATACGCATAAATGTAGGTCTGTATATAAGATATAGAAATATAAAGAATACAAGTGCAGTAAGAGCACCCATAGCTGTACCAAGTGTACTTCCTGCCGCTCCATAAGCAGAAGCATTAGAAGCACTACTGTATGCTTTCATAAGCATATAACCTGCAGCTATACTAACACCTGCATTGACAAGCTGTTCTATAATCTGTGAAACAGCCGTTGGAATCATAGTTCCCTGTCCCTGAAAGAAACCTCTTAATACACCTAATAATGCAACTATAAATATGGTTGGGGCTAATACTCTTAATGGTATTGCAAGACCAGGTACACCCCCGCCATATATAACATTTTCTATAAAATCAGCACCAAAGTATACAAGCAGTGCCGCAACACCACCAGTAAACGCACCGACTGTCAGCGAACATCTTAATACCTTCGCCGCATTCTTATATCTTCTTTTAGTAAACCTTGCAGAAATCAGCTTTGAAACAGCCATCGGAAGTCCATATGATGACAGCACAAGTATTATGTTATATACATTATATGCCGTTACATATATACCATTACCTTCACTTCCAATTATATTAAGCACCGGAATTCTATAAACCATTCCAATTATTCTTACAAAAATTCCAGCCATAGCAAGTATGGAACCATGTAATATAAAATTGCGCTTATTATCCTGTGACATAACTTTCTCCATTCCTGCGCTGACAGCGCATTGTTATTTCCTGCTATATATGTCTGTTGTTTATAATTATCTTATCTATAATTATCTTATAGAAAAATCAGCTAACATCCACTTGTCATTCTGCTTAACAAACACATATGTTAAAGAAATATTGTATGTTGTACTTCCTGATGACCATTTTACATTAAGATTGTAATCTACATCACACGAATAACAGTCATCTGAATATTTTCTAAAGTTACTTACATTCTCGTCAGTAATATCATATGTAAAAGTTCTTCCTATCAGATATACATCGATAGCCGGAATATCACTCATATATTCCTTGGCATTACCAATCATATAGCTTGAAAGAGTACTTAAGCTTCCTCTGTTAATCATATATTTGCCGTAATTCTCAGCAACTGTTAATATATGGCTCTTCTCGCTTGAAAGAAGCTCATCATCTGATGGATAATATGCCTCATATCCATCTTTAACATATTCAGTATCAAGCTCTTTGCCATTATAGGTAACCTTAACCTCTGGCTTGGCAAACATTCCGTTAATATTGTATACATCATCAACTGGTGTAGTAACATAATCTCCAACGTGCTTGCAAAGGCTTACATCTGCCTCACCTGTAATATAATCAGATGATACCTTAACTCCGTTAATTGTCACTTCACTATTCTTAGGTGCTGTAATTTTAACTGAATGTTCTGTATTCTTAGTCTTAGAGTCTACATTAAAGTCTATAGAAGCTAACTTCCACTCTGTGAACTTATGAGCGTTCTTTTTCTTCTCTGTAAGAGTAACATTGGCTATCTTCTTATCATCAGCATAAAGAATATATACCGGATTGTTCTCTGTATATTCTCCTGCCTTCTTCTTATAGCTTACTTCCTTATCAGCAAATGTATCCTTAAAATAATCTGATACAATATCTTCTGTCTCGAACTCTCCAAGGATACCTGCATCCTTAATCCATTTGCCTACATTCCCTGCTTCAATATGTGATACAAGCTTATCCATAGTATTGGCTGGCCTGCCAGCCTCGTAATCCTTTAATAACCCGTATAAAAGCACTAACGCAACAGCAATAATCACTACCAGTGCAGAGGCATATATCACAAGAAACTTCTTAAATCCTGATAATCTCTTAAAAAAATTCTTCTTTCCATTATTATTATTCTCTGACATTCTTCTCATCTCCGTGTAATTATTTAATCAAAAATGCTGTTGGAAGTGTTCTTGGTCCTGTTGGTGAATATGGCTTATTAATAACCTCACCATTATAATACATCTGTGTTGATGTACCACCATCCATAGCTGATGCATTTACAGCACCGTACTGAAGCATAATATCCTGTAAATCTGAGAACGATGCACCAAGGCTTGTAGCCTGTCTTCCGTCTACGACAAGAAGAAGAATAGCTCCGTCAGCTCTCTGTCCTATTGCTGTTCGTGGATTAAGTCCTCCACCAACACCATCAACGTCCTGTGGTTCACCGTTAATTATAAGAAATGGACCTATATCACTGCTTACATTGACACAATCTCTTATTCCAAGCTCTACAGCCTTAGATGATGTCATATTACCCATTACAAGCTTGTTATCAAATGTTATTCCTGTAACGTGGTACATTGTAGATGAATCGCCCTTTAATATATTGCCATCTACCATAACAAGTCCGATTGGCATAGCTGTCTGTGGTGTTGAGTCAACGAATTCTCCACCATTGATACCTGCTAGTGCATCATATCTCTGTGCTATCTCAGCAACTGTCCAGCCCTTTTCAAGCTTGAATTCTGGTACTGTTCCTACAAATAATCTTGAAGGATCTTTGACAACCATAAGCTTACCGCTATATGTTCCAGCCTTTACATCAACAACATAAAGGTCTTCTTCATCACTAGATGAATCCTGTCCGATTACAACAAGGCTTGAATCAGTTATATCAGTAGTATCCTTAACTGAATTCTCCTCTTTAATCATATCAATCTCTTCCTGTGAACAGAACCAGTTAGCCATAAAACCAAGCTCTCCTGTCTCCTGAAGCGATAATATAAACTGCTTCTTAGCAAATGTAGAAGGTCCCCACGCAAGCATAGCCATAACAAGATAAAGACCAACTACAAGAATTACGATAGTAGTTAAAAGCGTAGCTCCAACTCTTCCTAGCCACTTAAGTACGTTATTCTTCATTATTATCCTCATTTCTATTGATGTAATTCGTGTCTAATTATTTAAACACCCATTTTTTCTGTATGTTGTAGCTTATTACAAATAAGCATAAATCAACAATTATCTTTGTAAATGCGACAGCCACACTGCCAAGCACTAATAATCTTGTAAAGATGTATACAAGAAGATATGATGCCATAAGCTGACACGCCCATAATATGTAATATCTGACCATAGATGACTTGACATCTTTGTCTGATTTAAACACAAGACGTCTGTTCATCGTGAAATTAAATATTGACGATATAATTCTTGCGGCTACCGTACTAAATAACAGTCTTATTGATATTGTAAACGCAAAAAGAAAAAATTCAAGTAAATTAAATATTAAATTATCTATAACCCACGATGCCAATGAGCTTAATATATATTTAACAACTGTTGGTGAAAATGAATACTTGAATATAACCTTATATATCTTTATCGAGTCTTTGACCGGATTGAAATGTGTTGAAGCATTATCTTCTATATACACTGTTTCAATTGGCACTTCCATAAATTGAATATCCGACTTCTTAAATTCAAGCAGCATAGTTGTTTCATACTCGAATCTCTCGCCCTCAATATTACAAAATGTATCAAGATAACGGTATGGAATAGCCCTCAAACCAGTCTGTGTATCTGAAATATTAAGTCCACACATAACTTTGAATACCATACTTGTCATATTGTTACCAAACCGGCTCTTAAATGGAACATCTTCTCCATCAAAACGTCTTACTCCAAGAACAACCTTGTCATTCTTTACCATAGCCTCACAACAGTTATATATATCATCTGCCCTATGCTGGTTATCTCCATCTACTGTTACAACGCCATCATATCCCTGTCTGTTCTTAAGGCAGTATTCAAATGCCGTCTTTAAACCTCTGCCCTTACCCTTATTAACCTCGTGGGTAAGTATTGTACACTGGCTATAACTGCCAACTTTCTCAAATGGCCATAAATGTGCCGAATCACTTCCGTCATTGACAATTATAATATCTTCGAATCCCTTCTTAACAAGTGAATCAACAACACTTACAAGCTTATCATCAGGGTTAAGTGATGGGATAATTACTGATATTTTCATAACAATCTCCATTCTTATGTCCAAACCAAGGACATTATCTGCACGATTAGTATGTACACTGGCACATACTATTTTCTTATATAACAGACTACTTTGTAGTCACTTATGTGTTAAATAACAACACAAAGTTAATGATATAATAATTTTAAAAATATTGCAATATTCACAAAAAAATAAGTAACACAAACAAGCCCTGCCACATATTATTGTATTGTAAATGTTTTATCGGAGGATTATTTATGAGTGATTTAGCAGCAACTAACTGTGGCGGATGTAATGGATGTGGAGATTGCGGATGTGGCAACAACATCATCTGGCTCATAATTCTTTTACTTCTATTTGACGGAAATGGCTGCGGCTGCAACAATGGCTGTGGCTGCGGCAACAATAACTGCATCTGGCTCATCTGCCTTTTATGCTTATGTGGCTGCGATGGCGGTAATGCATTAGGTTTCGGCGGCTGTAACAATGGCTGTGGCTGCAACAACGGCTGCTGCTAAAACAAAATACTTGGCAAAAGACGCGGGCCCGCGGGGCCGCGTCTTTTGCTGGTTATCAAAAATTTTTGAAAAAACCTGTGACCAAAACGAAAATTTATCGAGTAGATAGGTGAAGAGGCTCTATCACAACGAGAGGAGAAATGAAGATGGAGG
>OGPF01001065.1_pt1 | contig 13838 bp, 3 predicted proteins | sample 1552871 | NCBI WGS metagenome assembly OGPF01 (sample SAMEA2580276, study PRJEB22360) | human gut metagenome | biome: human gut; feature: human-associated habitat; material: faeces | place: Denmark | collected 2008/2010
TGTTCCATACAGACTTAAGCAGAGAGTCAGGAAATTCCAATGGTATGGATCTGGATATGGTAAACTGGGGAAATTATGATTTGGTGGTCATTGATGAATCACATAATTTTCGTAATGGTGGAAAAATATCCGGTGAGGATGAGAAAGAAAACAGATACCTGAAGCTTCTTAATAAGGTTATACGCAAGGGTGTTAAGACAAAGGTACTTATGTTGTCTGCTACACCGGTAAATAATCGCTTTGTAGATTTGAAGAATCAGATTGCCCTTGCTTATGAAGGAGAAAGTCAGCTGCTGGACGAAAAGCTGAATACACATAAGAGTATTGATGATATTTTCAAGCAGGCACAGACTGCCTTTAATACATGGAGTAAATGGGAACCGGAGGATAGAACTACAAGCAAACTTTTTTTATAATAATAAAGAAGGTGGGGGAAGTTCTGATAGTAAGCTTTTCCGAATTAAGCATGAACATGTTATTTGTTATGCAAGGCATGCAGCGTTTCTCATCCTTTGGGATGATTTACATTCCGAAACAAACACGTATAATATAATTCGAGACAGATTGCGAAAGGCTTATGGCAATCTCGCTCTGTATCAAAGGGAGGGAAGAAATGACCAAAAATATTATCATAAAGACCTCCGTTCAGAAACGGTTTGACAGCTTCATGGCGCATGGCAGAGTCCTTTTTTTCAGCGCACCCTGCGGCTTTGGAAAGACAGTACTGGCGGACGCACTGCTGCGCGGTCGGAACGTGCTGCGGCAAAGTGCAGCAGACCCAGACTGCGCAATCCCACCGTCAGCGCAGGATTGGGACATTCTGCTGATTGACGATCTTCAGTTCATGCAGGAGGAAGCCGGGCAGCAGGCTCTCTGCGAACTGATCCGCTCAAGTCCGGAGCGCCATTTCGTGCTGCTCTCGCGCGGTGTGCCGCCCGGCTGCCTGACGGCGTTTCAGTACACGGGGCTGATGACGGTGCTGGAGGCCGACGACCTGCTTTTTGACGCGGACGATGTGCGGCGACTGTTTCAGCTTTCGGGAGCAAATGTAACAGACAGTGAGATCGACGGAATTTTGAAAGAATCCGTGGGCTATCCGCTGGGCGTAGCCATCACCGCCCGGTGTATGTCTCCGGGCAAGCCGTGGACACCGGAGCTGGTGGCGCGGGTGTTCCACGAGGTGTTCCTCTACTTTGAGACCGCCATCTACCGGCGCTTTGACCTGCCGGTGCGGCGCTTCCTGTTGGAGCTGGCCCCCTTTGAAAGTTTTGACCTGGAAATGGCGCGGATGGTCAGCGGCGATCCCCGTGCCGGCGAACGGCTGGACTGGATTCTTCGATACACTACTATGCTGCGCTACGAAGACTGCCAGCGCTTCCACTTCTGGTCGGGTTTCCGAGCTTTTCTCCTCTGGGAGATGGAACGGGAGTATACCGAGGAAAAGCGCAAAGCGCTCATCAGCCGGGGCGGGCTGTACTATGAGCTGAAGGAGGACTACGCCCACGCCCTGGAATGCTACACCAGCGGCGGTGACCATTCCAAGGTTTCCGAGCTGCTGGTGCGTAATGCAGAACTTCACCCCGGCATGGGGCACTATGCCGAGATGGAAAAATACTACCGCAGCCTGCCGGAGGCGGAAATTCTTGCATCCCCCTCTCTGATGCAGGGCATGAGCATGCTCTGCGCGCTGGTCATGGATTACGAAGGCTCGGAGCGCTGGTATGGCGAACTGCAAAAGTTTGTCGAACACTGCGGCAGGCAGGACGCCGCCGGAAAGCAGGCGCGCGGCCGCCTTGCATGGCTGGACATCTCCCTGCCCCAGCGGGGCGTGAAGGGTCTGACGGAAACCATCCCCGCCGTGTTCCGGCTGCTGACGAACAAAGAGGTGGCGCTGCCGTCCTTCTCCGTCACGAGCGCGCTGCCGAGCATCATGAACGGCGGCAAGGACTTTTCCGAATGGAGCAAAAAGGACGACCTGCTCTACAAAACCCTCCGTCTCCCCGTGGAGGCAGTACTGGGGCGGGACAGTGTGTGTCTTGCCGACTGCGCCATTGCCGAGAGCAAGTTTGAAAAGGGCGAGGATGTCGCCGGCCGGATGCTGTCCCTTCTCCCGCAGATGAACGAGGTCCGCAACTACGGCACGTCGGACATGGAGTTCGCCGTCAGCGGATTGCTGGCCCGCAGCCAGCTGGCAAGCGGACAGCCCGCCGACGCGCGGCGCACCATCGAGGTGCTCCGTGAATGCTTTGCCGAGCGCGGTTTGACACGCTTTCTGCCCAATATGGACGCCATGCTCTGCCGTATTGACATGCACACCGGCGACCTTGACGCGGCGGACGCGTGGTATCGGGAAAAAGCCCCGCGGGAGCCGACGCACCTGAACGTCATGCGGCGCTACCAGTATCTCACCCAGGCCATGGTGGAGCTGGAGGACGGCAGGCCGGACACGGTGCAGCTGACGCTTGCCCCGCTGGAGCCGTACGTCCAAAACTGCGCCCGCATCATCGACGGCATTCACCTGAATGTCCTGACTGCCATTGCCCTGTACCGCAAGAAGGACGAGCGGTGGCGCGAGCGATTGACGGCGGCGCTGGATGCGGCGGCGGAGTACCGCTTCATCCGCACCGTCAGCGTATACGGCACGGCGGTGCTGCCGCTGCTGGAAGCGCTGGACTGGGACGGCGACAAAGCATGGCGCAAGCGGCTGATGGCAGCGGTGCGGACGCAGGCGGCGTTCTACCCGCATTTCCTCGAACCCCGCCTTGCCCCCGGTGAGGAGTTGACGCCCACGGAGCTGCAAATTCTGCATCTGCTCTGCGCGGACAAGTCCAACGCCGAGATCGCGCAGATCATGGATGTGAAGCTGCCGACCGTGAAGACCCACGTCAGCCACATTCTCGACAAGCTGGACGTGAAGCGCCGGGCGGAAGCCAAGACCGCCGCGAAAAAGCTGCGGCTCATTCCGGATGATCTATAAAAGCTGTGCCTGTGCTTGAACGGGCTGAATATAAACCTTATACATATAATGATCTCTTGGAATCTTGTGTGATCATGCCAGCAAAACTCTAGCATGGCATCATGTGCAGAATCCAAAAGTACTTTAGAAACAGTGTAATCAGGAAGAAAAGATTTCATCCTGAAAAAAAGCGTGCAGGAATCCATGTGAATCATGTTTTGAAGCACAGCAAAAATGAGGAAATACCGGTAAGTCACTTTGCGAATCAACAAGCATGTATAGATTATAGCCATGATAATAACAGTCATGGGAAGAATCCCAGCCGATATCACAATCAGGCTGGGAAAAGTAGAGATTCCGAGAGATTATGGTAAAAGATAGGAGTTTACATGAAAAAGAAAAACACCATGCCAGAGAAGGATTGGCAGCAGACCCATGAAAAAATCAGGTGGAGGGAGCTGCGTAAGCGCATACTTGTGATGGGCTTGACCGTTGCGATGGTTGCCAATACTGTAGACCTGTCCGCACTCTCGGTTTCTGCAAAAACCGATGAAAGTGAGACAGGTAAAACGACTATTGTTTCCTTTGAGGAGCTTTCAAAGGACATCACAGAGCAGACCCTGCCCATCGGTGCGCTTGAGAGCGACATCAAGTTTCCGACCAGCCTGACCGTTACGGTAGAAAAGACCACGCAGGCGGATGAAAAGGAAGCCGACGATGAAGAAGATGCTTCCGAGACGGGAGATACAGAGAAGGACGATGCGCAGAAGGATGACAGTAATGGAGATACTGCGTCCTCTGATGATAAGAAGGATACAGAATCCTCAGATGAAAAGGATGGCGATTCCGGCAATGCGGATGCTTCCGATAAGTCTGGTACTTCTGACAATGGAAATGCAGATACAAAGGATTCGGATACATCAAAGGATTCTGGAAATTCTGACAAATCAAACAACCCAAATGGCTCTAGCAGCTCTGATACAGAGGATACACAGGCACGTGCCGACCTACCCTCTGCTTTTGGTGCGCTTATTGGCCAGATGGCGGATAACCTTCTGCCGCATAAACTCATAGTACACGCAGCAGAGAAGGACGATGCCTCTGACACGGCATCCACATCCGACGGTGCAGACAATGCAAAGAAAACCGACACAGCATCTACATCCGATAATGCAGACAGTGTAAAGACGACAGGCAGTTCTGACGCAGCAGCTTCCTCTGAGACAGAGACAACGACGGAGAAAATCCGTCTGGAAAACATCAAGTGGGAGCTGAATGTGGAAGAGAGCGACGCAGAAGAATTTGACAGCAGTGAAGTGTCAAACGGCTTCTGCTATGCCTACACGCCGGTACTGCCGGATGAGGATGGAGACGGCAACCAGCTCGTATTGGGTAAAGACGTGGAGCTTCCGACCATCTATGTGCTCGTAGGCGAATATGGGATTGCGCTGCTGGCTGATGGAACGATTGAAGTAACAGAAATGAAAGCTGACGGGACTGTACAGAAAAAATACAACGCTCAGGACCTTGCAACATGGATTGGCGGGCATGGAAACGCAAACCGGGAAAAAGTTTCCATTAAACTGTTGAATGATGATGCCTCCATAACAAGTGCGCTTACCATTGGTACCGGTTTGGCAAAAGAGATAGAGCTGGATTTGAATGGCCATACATTGACACTACAGGGGGACAATGCGCGTTTATATTTTAAAAGAGCAAATATAACAATTACCTCGTCCGGCTCGAATGAGGGAACAATTACAGGCAGCTATCAATATGGGAAAGATAGATTCAAAGGAGATGGACTGATAACTGTAGAGAGGAATGTGCTGACAATTGAGCATGTCACAATCAAAAATGCTGGAAAGGGTTCCGCAGTTGCGATGTGGAGTGGTGCGACCTGTACCATTGACAAAGCAAATATTAGTGGAAGTAATGGTAGTCAGGAAGGCGTCATTACTATTTGTGACAGTAACGCCTGTACAATTACCCATACGGAGGTGACCGGAAATGTTGCGTCTGGCTATGGCGCTATTATGTTTATGGACAGCTGCTCCGACTGTACCATTGGTGATGGCGCAGTTATTAAAAATGAGAACAGTGGGGGTTACTGCGTCAAAGTCAATGGTAATTATAACGTTAAAATTACAGTTGAGAAAGACGCTACTTTAACGGCGAATACTGGCAGCGGTACTATAATGAATACCAGCTATGGTAAGGTAGCCGTAGTCATCGAGGGTGGAACCTTTAATGGACGTCTTTTTCTGCCCGACAACAGCCAGATTACAGGAGGAACCTTTGTCCCTGCTTCAGGCTGTGCGATTGAAGCTAATGGTTCTAACAAAACCCTGCAGGATCTTCTGAAGGTCGGCTATACCTTACAGTATGAGGATGGTACCTATGCGGACTTAACAGCTAAGGATACAGTCATAAAGAAAAAGGTAACGGCTGTTAAAAGTCCGCTCTATTTCGCAACGCATCCTACGATTTCAAGTGGAGCGGAAACTGTGATGGAAAACTATACCGCTGCCGAGGCACCTGAGCTAACCGTAAAAGCGGTATCTGGCAGTGGCACTATCTCCTACCAGTGGTATGCTGATAAAACAATAAATGGAACAACAACGACCAAAGTAGAAGAAACGGGGCAGGGTGCAAAAACTGAGACCTACAAGATCCCTACGGGACTTTCGGCAGGCACCTATCAATACTACTGTGTAGCGACCTGCGGTAATGATACGGCGACCTCCAAGAAGGCTGCCTTTACGGTAGAAGAAGGTGTTGCGGAAGTTACGGTAGATGGGAATACAACACGTTATGCAACGCTTACGAAAGCAATAGCTGCAATTAAAGATACAGTAGATGCTGCTGATGCAGAACTTGAAATTACGCTGAAAATCCTGAAAAATATTTCTGAGTCAGGAAGCGAGTGGAAAATAGATGGGGGTACAAAAAAGGTCAGCTTTTGTATGGATCTTAATGGCTGTACCGTTACAGGAAAGGGTCTTTATATCACTGGCGAAGGTGTGGAGGCAGTCTTTAAAGACACAAGTGCTGGGCAGAATGGAACACTGAGCGCCCAAATTTCTATTCAGAACAAAGCAAAGCTTACGGTAGATAATGGTAATTATACGAAGAACTTGAGATTTTCCAGCGGTGCGACTGGAGAATTAAAAGGCGGTCAATACAGCCAAAGTATTTATATTGGAAATGCCAGCAGCGACAATACAGGCATTTCCTGTACAATTACCGGAGGTGAGTATAAGGGAGGAGAGGTTTGCGTATACGGCGGTGCGGCTCTTAGCGTATCTGGAGCTGATACAAAGATAGAGACTTTGCAGATAGACCACAGTAAGAAGCTGCGTGCAGAAGTAACGCTTTCGGGTGGTGAGTATAAGATAATTACTCTGCATGCTTTTCCTGGAAGCAATGACGATTTGCTTGATGAAGAACAGCGCTATGCTATCGAGGATACACTGGCAGGTGGTTATGCCTTTTATTCAGCTGGTATTAAGACCGATATAAGCAGAACGGAAAAAACGCTGAACAATGTAAAGGTACTTCCCGCTGATACACCAGAGGATGCATCTTTGGCTGTTGTAAAGTTTCAGATAGAGAAAAATGACGGTAAGACAAAAACAAAGTACTTTCTGACATGGGATGCTGCTATGAGTTCTCTGGAAGCTACGGAATCGAATTTGAACAATCTGCAGGAATATACGACGTGGAAGAAGCTGGAAATTCTGCTGCTGAAGGATGCAGAAGCTACTAGGGGTTATGCGTTGGCTAATAAAGCGTATCTCCCAGCTGAGATAACGCTGCGTTCAGAGGGTAATGAGCCACATACCTTGACGGGTAGGGTAAACAGCCTGTTTAAGACAGGGGAGCAGGATGTTACCATAGAAAATATAAACGTGGTTGGAAACATAGCCTTTCTTGGTAATACGAAAGGTACACAGGCGCAGGATGCCGCTGTACTGCGGTTGGGCGAGGGTGTAGCTGGACTAAAGGATGTAACGGTTCCTTCTGGCAAGGCTGAGATAGTTATAGAGAAGGGAGCAAAAATACCTGATACGTTTACAGGAGATGAAAGTAATCTGAATGCCAGCATCTACTGCAATCATGACTCTGCTGGCGATATTGCCAGCAGAATAGAGCAAGGAGCCAGCGCATTTAAGGTATGGTTTCCGATAGAGCTTGGTGGTATCACTCTGCCCACAGATGGAGAAAATGACACAAATGTCACGCAGAGGGACGGTGCAACCTACGGACTGTACAGCAATGGAGGTACGACAGGTCAGAAGATTAAGGTCACGGGCGAGGTCTGCTCTTATGTGCCTTATGGCGGCAAAGCAGTAACGATAGATACGACAGACCTTTCCTTCACGATGCCGTCTTCCAAGGTAACCCTTAAGGCACATACGAAGGATGACTATGGCTATTGCAGCAACTGCAGAAGGACTGACCTTGCGGAAGCCTATAAAAAAGGCTACCTTCATATCGAAGGTCTGGAAGGTCGTACCTACGACAGCTATCCGCAGGTGATGACAGGAGTTACACTGGATACTGCGAATGGCAATAAGTCGCTGACTGGGCCCTCATATAAATCAGGCAGAGAATTGGCACAGGATTCCACAGACCCTGCAAATGCAGACATTTCCAAAGCAAATTATTATGTGGTCTATGCCAATAATATAGACTGCTACAGGAATGAAGAAGGTGGAAGCGATTTCAAGGCTGATGAAGCACCGAAAGTTACGATCACCGGACAGGGCAGCTATTACGGCACGATTGAGCACTATTTCACGATTGGATATGGTGAAGTTGTGGGAGAAGGCTTTAGTGGCTATCAGGGAACCTATGATGGGAAAGCCCATGGAGCTGTTCAGTATGGAACCGTCAGACTTAAGGCAGACGCTGTTGATAGCCAGACAATGATTCCGGTTGCTGATGGGCTGATCGTACCCTGTACTGGAAAAACAATGGAAACGGATGGATTTGCCAGCAATTTTACCTATTATTTTGTACTTATGTATTATGAAAATGGAGTTTCTCAAGGTTATAAACAAATAAATGATCCGGTTACAGAGAATCATATGATAACCAATGCCGGAAACTATACAATTTATGTTTTAATACATGAAGCTAGAAAAAATATGTGTGCTTCTCTCCCTATTGTCGTGAAAGCGACCATTGAGCCGAGAAGTTTAACAGATTCCGTGATCCATCTGGATGATATAGGTATCACGGTATATTACACCGGTATGCCGATCATTCCTGAAAACTGGGATAGAGGAATCACAGATTCAAACCGGAAAAATGAGCCGGGAAATGACCAGGGAGTTCTGGACAAAGACAAAGATTTCACCGTAAGTGCTGAGAATAATACGGAGGTGACAAACGGTAAAAGAGATGGAAAGATTACCTTTACCGGAATTGGCAATTATAAGGGTGAGCTCGTCAGATACTTTGACATTGCCCATGCGTTTACTCTGGCACAGACCACGGTATCCAAGAATTGTTGGTACAATGAGGATTCCAACTGGTGGAAAAACGGCATACCTGCTACGTTTACGGAAAATGATGTAACATCAGACAATCCAGTATCTGACTGGAAAAATATAGTATATCGGACCGCCAAAGGAAAATATGCCATTGTAAGCGATGAAGTTGTGTTTTATGCAAGCCTGGAAGATGCGGTTGCAGGCAAAAATCCGGGTTATACCTTTAAGGAAGAAGGCACGCATACCGTAACTTTATATGGAAAAGACCCATGGAATCAATCTATTGTTCCTGTAGAGATTACGATAAACATTGATACCACCGCACCGACCTGGGCAGATGCAGATGGCAAGGAAGATGGTTATGGCATCCAGATCAAAGATAACTGGTGGAGAACACTTTTAAATAAGTTCAGCTTCGGACACCTCTACAATGATACAACACTGGATATTAAGATTCATGCAAACGATGCAAAAGAGGGCGTGAATAAGGTAAGTGGGGTATCTAAGTATTACTATTATATTGACCAGATCACAGACACTGCTTCGGCAACGGGAAAGACCAAAGCAGAACTGGACACTCTGGCAGCCGATGGTAAATTTACGCAGGTAGATGCAGGAAACTGGCTGTCGGACAGTGCAACCATTCATGGCGCATTAGGCGAGGATGGTAGCTATGTAGTCTATGCTTATGCGATGGATAACGCAGGAAATCAGAGCGATTATATCTGTACCGAAGGACTGGTACAGGATGCGAGCGCTCCTGTCGTGACAGTAACTGAGCCGAAGAAAGAAGACGGTACCCTGAAGGATACAGAGGCGATACTCAAGGTTAATTTAAGCGAGGATGCAACGCTGATGTGGTTCTTTGTATCCGAAGGAGTATTTGACGGGGTTACTGACTACACCTACGACGACTGCAAAAGAGATATTGAAAATTATATGAAAGGTGAGCCAAAGTACCCACAGTTCGCTGTCGAAAACGATGGAAAATGGGCACCCCGCAATGGGTGGAATTTTAAACCGGACGAAAATCTTTATTGTGGACAATGGGAAGTTCGTAAGGAGGGACTTAAGGAGAGTAATGCTAACCAAAACTTTGTTGCGAGTTGGACACCTAAAATCTTCAAAACGACAGGAACAAAAGGTGATAATAAAATTGAAATAGGTAATTTTGGAAAGCCGGACGTTTATTTTCCATTGTATCCAAGTAAGAAAACTGCAGTCTGGATAGCAGCCATTGACAAGGCAGGCAATATAACGGCATTAACGGAGCCTGCTATTGAATTTACCACTGCAAAGCCGACTCCGTATGTAAAGACTGCACCGGTTCTTTCCGGTACTTATGGTAATACGGTATCTGCCATGTTTGAAAAGGCAGATATGACAAAGGCAGTTGTGACAGCAGGACGAAACAGTGACACGAAGGTTGAGGGTACATGGACTCTGGCAGCTGAGGATGCAGATAAGCTTCCAACAGTCGGCACAAGTGAGAAATACTCGCTTGTCTTTACACCGACAGGAAGTGATGCAGATACTTATGATTCTGTGACCTGTGAAGTGACACCGGAAGTTTCCAAGAAGCAGATTACCGTAGTGATTGCTGATAAAGAAAAATTCTATGGAGAGACAAACCCTGCACTTACATGGAGTCTTGCCTCAGGTGATGCCTACCAGGACAATGTTTTGGTAGCAGATGATACCGAAGAAGCACTTGTCATCAGCTTATCAACTACTGCGAAAGACAATTCAGATGTTGGAACCTATGCAATTACAGGCTCATCAGATAGTGCCAATTATGAAGTATCCTTTATTGGAAACGGTTCAGATGGCAAGAGTGGTATTCTGACAGTAAAACAGGCAGCTAATAGCTTTACTACAGAACTTAGCTGTTCTGATTATACTTATGCGAAGGATGAGACACCAGAACCAAATGCAACAGCAAAATTCGGTACAGTAACTTATAAGTATGCAAAAGCCGATTCAGATGGTAATGCACCTGCAGCCGATTCCGCATATACAGATGCCATACCTGTAAATGCAGGAACCTATGCGGTAAAGGCTTATGTTGCAGAAACAGATAACTATGCAGGACTTACAAGTAATCCGGCCGTATTTACGATAGCAAAGGCAGCGAAAGCTCCAAACATGCCGGAAAATGCAATGGCTCCGGCGCACAGCACAAAGAAGGTTGGCGATATTACGCTTCCGGATGGCTGGAGCTGGCAGGAAGCAGATAGGGACACGGCGCTTGCAGATGGTGTGGCAGTGACAGCGAATGCATTTTATACAGGAACTGACAAGGGCAACTACGAGACAGAAAGTGTAAGCATTACGATTACAAGAAGCGAATGTGATCACACACATACTGAAATACGGAATCAGCGGGAAGCAACCTGCAAAGAGAAGGGCTATACCGGAGATACTTACTGTAAGGATTGTGGTGAAAAACTTGCCTCCGGTACAACAATCGAGAAAAAACCGCACAAGGTCGGAACACCGGCTACCTGTGTATCAAAAGCAGTATGCAGTGTTTGTAGTGAAACCTTTGGTGAAGTGGATGCCACGAACCATGTGCATACAACCGTGAAGAACCGAAAGGAAGCAACCTGTACGCAGACCGGATACGCAGGAGATACCTATTGTACGGACTGTGATAAACTTCTGAGTACCGGAAAAGAGCTGGCAGCATTGGGACATGATTATAAAGCAACCGTAACAAAGCAGCCAACGACAACCGAGGAAGGAGTCAGGACCTACACCTGCACCAGATGCAACAGCAGCTACACAGAGAGTATTGCGAAGCTGCCGGAGGAAAAGCACACTCACAACTATACGGGAAGCATTACGAAAGAGGCAACCTGTACAGAAGCAGGGGTAAGGACGTATACCTGTTCTTGTGGAGACAGCTACACGGAGAATATGCCGGCAACAGGACACAGCTATGTATCAAAAGTGACGAAGGCTGCAACGACAACAGAGGAAGGCATCATGACCTACACCTGCTCCAAGTGCGGACACAGTTACACACAGCCGATCACTAAGATTAAGTCCGATGACAGCAGCAAGGATAATGGCAGCCAAAACCAGAAACCGCAGTCTGGCACAGACAATGGCAATCAGAATCAGAAGCCACAGCCCGATAGTACTTCAATTAAGCCTTACATCAAGGACGACAGCGGCAAGGAAGGCTGGGATGTTATCAAGCCACAGCTTGAAGAAGCTAAGGCAGGCGATACGGTAACGATTGCAATGAACGGAACAACTGTAGTACCGAAAGATGTAATTGACAGTATCAAGGGCAAAGATACAACACTTGTTCTGGATATGGGAAATGGTCTTTCCTGGAAGATTTATGGAAAGGATATTACTGATGCAGCTGGAGATATTGATTTTGATGTGACAGTCGGAGCCGACGCCGGAAAATCCATTCCTGTGGATGTGATCAACAACGTGACAGGGGAACGTTCTTCCATGAACCTGACGCTTGCTTATGACGGAGAGTTTGGATTTACAGCCACACTGACCGTCAACATGGAATCAAAGAATGCAGGACTGTATGCGAACCTGTTCTACTACAATGAACAGACCGGAGAACTGGAATTTATCAGCGCCGGACAGATTGATCCGGATGGAAATGTGGAACTTGTATTTACCCATGCATCAGATTACACGATTGTTGTTGATACCAAGATTATGAGTGATAACGGTCAGGCAGACAACAAAGCTGATGAAACCATTCCTGCGTCTAAGACAGATGACAGCACTTCAAAATATACATGGAATAATACGATAATCATTATTATAGGTATCTGTATTATGCTGATTGTTATTGGAGCCATATTCTATGTAAGGAAAAAGAGTGGTTCAGAGGAAGAATAATGATGATTTCATAGGAGTAATAAAAAGAGCAAAATCAACAAAAAACAGCTAAAAGAATGTATTTAATATTTGGTGCTCGCTTTTTAACATGATATCCATAAAAAGAGCCGATGTAAAACAAAAAACTGGTTTACATAGGCTCTTTTTAGTATATAATGATTATTGAAAGGCGGTGGAAGTATGCTCATAAGATATATGTTTGACAATTTTTGTTCGTTCAAGGAAGAGTGCGAGTTTTCATTAGAAGCACCAGGCGGGAAAGTAAAAAAGCGCTTTCCGGATAACTATACTACAACAGAAACAGGATATGACCTGCTGAAAACAGCAGTTATCGTAGGTGAGAACGCAGGTGGTAAGTCCAACTTTATAAATGGATTAAAATATCTGAAATCATTGTTTGATACAAACATGAAAGTGCAGTCTGTTAATTCATATATTAACACAGATACTTTGATGGAGTGTAATAATCCCAAACAGAAATTTAATGTAGTATTCTTAGCGGGGAATCATTATATTTATGAGTATGAAACTATTGTTGATACAAAAGGAATCTATAGCGAAAAACTTATCAGAAGCAGCCAGCGGAAATCAGCTGAGCATGTAGTGTTTGATATTTTACGGGATCAGGAGAACATATATACATTACGAAGAGGAACAGCCAGGGAAGTGACAGCTGCTCTTAAGAATAGCAATAATAGTAACGGATTATTTGTAGTTAAACTGGCTCTTCTCGGAAATAAGGATGCGTCAGCAACTGTTGAATGGATGTTAAATGTCCTATATCCGGGTAATATCCCCTCTGACAATATAGACAGCATTGTCAGGCAGGAACGGGATCTTGAAATTATGAAAGATCTAAGATATGTAGAAATTTTTAAGATGGTAGATTACAGCATTTGCGGAATTGAAGTGGATGATGAGAAGCCTTATTCTAAAACTCTGGTAATTCGTAAGAATGCACAGGGAAAGCAGTTTAAGAGAGAATTATCACAGGATTCAACCGGTGTCAGAGAATTTTTTGCATGGGCTGTACAGATATTTCGCGTGGTATATGAAAATAAAGTGGTATTTGCAGATGAGATGGACCGGGTTCTTAATCCAATCTTGTCAGACCGTGTTATTGCGTATATTAACGGTATGGAGCACAGAGGGCAGTTTGTATTTTCTACACATAATGTATTACACCTAAATTTGAAGACATACATGAAAGAACAGATTTATTTTATTACAAAAAGTAAAGATGAACTGACATCAGAATTGTATTCTTTGGCGGATTTTCCGGAAGTGAGGTATGAAAACACTAAGATATATGAGTTTTATATGAAGGGAATATTGGGAGGTACGGCATTTGAGTAGAAAAACAAGAGTCCTCCAGAAGAGGTTTGCAGTATTCTGTGAGGGAGATACAGAATATAATTATATAGACAAGATGAGAAAGAATCAGGGCGTATCTGTATTATGCTGATTGTTATTGGAGCCATATTCTATGTAAGGAAAAAGAG
>OGPF01001081.1_pt1 | contig 13679 bp, 7 predicted proteins | sample 1552871 | NCBI WGS metagenome assembly OGPF01 (sample SAMEA2580276, study PRJEB22360) | human gut metagenome | biome: human gut; feature: human-associated habitat; material: faeces | place: Denmark | collected 2008/2010
CTGACCCGGATTTCCGTATAGTTCACTTCGGCACGTTCCACCTGTCGGATACCGATGCTGATGCTACCCTTTTCCGTGTACTTTAGGGCATTGGATATCAGATTGTCCAGGATGGTCTGGATAATTTCCTTGTCGAAGTATATAGGCATATGCTCTTTCTCCACCACCAGCCGGATATCGACGGCTGGCTTCCGGTTCAGTTCCTTGTACTTCAGGCCTATCTCGCGGATAAGGGGTACGAGGTTGTCCCGGCTCACGCAGAGTTTCTTGTTCTGGGTCTCGGTCTTTCTGAACTCCAATATCTGGTTGATGAGGTTCAGTAGCCGGATGGCACTTTGGTGAATGACGGATATCTTCTGTGCGTCTTTGGTGGATAGTGTATCACTTTTCTGTATGTCTTCCAGCGGACCCAGTATCAGCGTAAGCGGGGTGCGCAGTTCATGGGTGATGTTGGTGTAGAAGCGCAGGCGTTCGTTGTTCAGTTCCTGCTCGTGTTCGTGGCTCTGCTTCTCCAGTTGGTACAGTGCTTCAGCATCCAGTCTTTTCTTGTAGGCATAGAGTATAGAGAAAAGGATGATAAGGGACAGCAGGATATAGAATGACTTTGCCCACCAAGTAAGCCAAAGGGGTGGGGCGATGCGGATGTTCAATGAGGTGGTTGCGTCCGACCATGCTTGGTTGCGCATGCGCGTTTTCACTTGGAACTGGTATTTCCCGGGAGGAAGATTACGAAAGGTGACATTATTGGGGTCTGTAAGCGTATACCAGGAGTTCTCGAGTCCTTTCAGCATATAGGCATATTCCACTTGGTTGACCAGGGCATAGTTCTGGATGTTGAACCGGATACTGAAACTATTCTGTGTATATTTCAGTTGCACGTTCTTCTGTCCGTTTAAGGCAATGGTGCTCTGTCCGTTTTCCGGTTTGTTCAGCGGGTCGGTAATTTCAATGTTGGTGATGAATGCGGGTGGTGATTTGCGTTCCTGCAATACAACTTCCGGGTTGAAGTAGCACAGACCGTTTATAGAGCCGAAGTAAAAGTTACCGTCTTGTCCGTAGGCTACACTGCCCCGACTGAAGCTTCCCATGGGGAGGTTGTCGTGATAGTCGTAGTTATAGAAAATGTCTTTACTGTCCACAAGACAGCTGATACCTTTGTTGGTGCTCACCCAAATATTTCCTGCCTTGTCCTCACCGATGGCTTGTATGTGGGTGTTAGCCAGTCCGCTTTCACGTTGGTATACTTTGTAGTTTCTGTCTGTCAGGGAGGGGAAGCATACCAAACCTTCACCCGTGGCCACCCACAACCGCTTTCTGCTGTCTTCGTAGAGAGCATTGATGGTATTGGAGGGGAATTTGGCCAGGACGTTGAAGAGCTGGATGCTTTGGAGTTGAGGGTCATAGAGGCCCAGGCCTCCTCCGAAGAATCCTACCCATACTTGGTCTTCGGAATCCTTCAGCACACAGCGGGCCAGATTGTTCTCCAGATTGTAGTGTGCCTTGATTGTCTTGCTGTCACAATCTATAAGATAGACGCCTTCGCTGGTTCCGACCCAAATGTTTCCCTGCTTGTCTTCATGAAAGGAACGTACGTCAGTGCGTGACTTGTCTTCGGAGAAAATCTGCCGGAAGCTTTGGCTCTTGGGGTTGTAGTAGGCTATTCCTCCATAAAAAAGTCCGAACCATAATCCTCCCTTCGAGTCGCACAAGGCTGCCTGCACCGTATTGCTTCTGAATTTCTTGTTGTCAGCATTGTATATGGCTATTCGTCTTCCCTTGTTGAATACGTTGATTCCTCCTCCATCGGTTCCTATCCAGAGGTTACCGGCTTTGTCCATACAGACACCGGAGGCTATTTTACTGTTCAGGCTGTTGTTGGTGGATGGAAAAGGAGAATATTTATAAGTGCTGAAGAGTGACGGCTCGCTTTTTATGAAGTTGATGCCGCCTCCCCAGGAACCTGCCCATACATTACCGAAGGAATCTTGGAGCAGGCAACGGATACTGGAGTTGGACAAGCCGTATTCATCGTCTCCCTCCCGGATAGAAAGCGCATGAATCTGGTCCGACGAACGGAAAAGCTGTTGGGACAAATCCACTACGGCAATGCCGCCGAATTCCATGGCTATCCAAAGTCTGTTGTCATCCAGTTGACGTATATCATATACACGGTACGATATGCAGTTGGTTTTGTCGTCGAAGGGGATGAAACTTTCCGCTTCCGGGTTAAACAGTACCACTCCTCTATCGGTTCCTATCCATATGTTTCCGCTTTTGTCTTTGTAGACACATGTCACTTCGTTGCCGGGCAGGCTGTTGGGGGTTTGCGGCTCGTGTGTGAAGTTCTTGACTGTCTTGTCTTTTATGGAAAGTATACTGAATCCCCGGTCCACATGCCCGATATAGAGTAGTCCGTTACCGCCGTCTATGGCAGACCAGATATGGTTGCTTGCAAAACCCGGTACGGTTTCGGTATTGTAATGGGTGAATTGCCCGGTTTGCTTGTCAAAATAGTCCACGCCTTTCCAATAGGTGCAAATCCATAGGTTACCGTCGGAGGCGGCAATGATTTTGGTAATGTCGTCCGTAACCAGGCTTTCAGGGTTGTTTTCGTTGTGTCTGTAAGTGATGAATGAATCGTTGGCATAATTGTATGCATTGATTCCGGCACGTTGGGTTCCTATCCATAAGATGGAGTCGACGGGATCGTCCAGCAGACAGTTCAGTTCGTTGCCGGTGATGCTTTGCTTGCCGGTTGTTTCTTCTTTATAATAGGTAAGGAAGCGTATTCCGTCGAATTTATTTAAACCCTCTTCTGTGGCAAACCATAGAGAGCCCCGTTTGTCTTGGGCTATGCTTACCACATGGTTGTTGGACAGCCCTTCACGGATACTCAGATGTTTTATGGTATATGGCTGCGCGGATAGCAGGAATGGCAGGCATAGGAAAATGGAAAGTAGAATCTTCTTCATAACGGGTCGTTTTTCATTGCATGAGTCAAAAGTACAAATAAAATCTTTAGATGATGTGCACAAATCGTGCATTGACAGATTTATATGCCTTCTCTGCAAGATTTATACAGCTGTTGAATCGAAAATTGGCATATGTTTGCATTGCCGATTATTATAAATCGGAACAAAATGTACTTTTTTGTTTAACTTTAATAATAATATTTATGAAGAAGCATTTCTTTAACGCCACTTTCTGGGCGTTATTATCGCTGGCTTTATGGACTACTGGATGTAGTGACGATGACGGATACTCTGATGTAGACGGGCAGATTCCGACAATGACATTGGTGACGGATCATATTGAATCCGGTGCCGGCCATCGTTTTACCATTGAGGGTTCGTTGGCTGACCAGGATGGAATTGTATCCGTCAATCTGCAATGTGCCGATCTTTATCTGAACAAGACCATTGATTTGGTCGAAATCTATGGAGCTCCCCAAACGGAGTATGAGTTGAGCTATTCTTATGACCTCAAGCGTGATGAAATCGGTGAACGCTTCACCGTGAAAGTGACCGTAACAGATGTGGGCGGGCGTGAAGTGTCGCAGGATGTGTTGATAACGATGGATGGGGACTTTGAGAATCCTACATTTACAATTGCCCCTGGTAAGGAGGTTACCGTACTGATAAAGGATGAAACAAAGTTCAACCTGAATTTCACGGTGAAAGATGACCGCATACTGGATTATGTACTCATTGAGATTCCTGGGGTAGAAGGTTTTGAAAGCCGCCGTATAGAGGCTGGCGGGCAATCTACTTTGAGCTTTACGGAGAAGATTATTCTGCCTAATGAGGTGAAAAGTTACGATGTGACTTTGACGGCTGTGGATGCCAGAGGCAATCAGACAGTGACCAATAGTACCATCAGTGTATCTGAAATGCCTGACTTCCCCAAAATGTATCTGGCCGATGTGGCAACCGTAGAGGAATTGAACAGTGATATTTTCGGTGTACCGATGGTGATTAACCATACGGGCGAGTACCAATATCGTGCACGTTATTATAATAAAGCTGCCGGTACGGAAATTTTCTTCTTACCGCAAAAGACAGACTTTACTCCTATCTGTTTTGGCCTTGATCCGGAGGATAATACAAAACTGACGGATGACCCGGAAACGGCTAAACCTATTGTCTTGGATGAGGCTGGTGTTTATTATGAAATAGACATCAATGTGAAAGAGTCTACTTATAGTATGCGCACGTACTCGGTGACAGAGGCTACAAATCCGATGAAATATGAATATGGAAAGCCTTGTTTTGACCGTTGGGAGAATGGGGAATCGTTCATTGATTTCTATATCGGTTGGGGAGGTTCTCCTCAGGATGCGGGAAATCAGTTGTTTGCCCAGGATAAAAATAATCCTCATCTTTTCTATTATCCGGAAAATGGAACTTGGACGCTGGAAGCCGGTGAAGAAATGAACTTCATCATATCCAATTATCATCCCGACGGATGGTGGGATCATGTGGAATGGCGGTGTGACGACTCTCAGAATGTAGAGAAGTTTGGTTACTTCAGTAAGAAAGGGGATGTGAATCCTAATTGGGAAGGCACCAATCAGCGTTGGGAAGACGGCTCGATGGTAGGTGACAACTGGATGAAGCCTACGGTTACGGTGACCGGCAACTACCGCTTTGAGTTTGACGCGCATTTGGGTCGCGGCAAGATTGTTCCTGCTAATTAAAAAGTAACATTAGATTTAAGATATGAAAAAGCAAATTCTATTATTATGTCTTGCGCTGATAAGCCTTTGCGGTTATGCGCAGCAGATAACGGTTAAGGGTGTGGTGACTTCGGCCACCGACCAGCAGCCGTTGATTGGGACTACAGTTCAAGTGAAAGGTACCGGTACGGGTACAATTACCGGTATCGACGGTGATTATACATTACCCAATGTAGACAAGAATGCAGTGTTGGTATTCTCTTCTATTGGTTTTGAGTCTCAGGAAATAGCTGTAGGTGGACGTACTACGATTAACGTGGTACTGAAGGAGGCTGCGGAATTACTGGATGAAGTGGTGGTTATCGGTTATGGTGCTGTGAAAAAGAGCGATTTGACCAGTTCTATTGCTACAGTAAAAGGCGATGAAATCACTGAAACCGTGACCGGTAATGCTATGGATGCTTTGCAGGGTAAGGTAAATGGTGTACAAGTCACCAGTGGTGGTGGCCCTGGAGCTACTCCGAAGGTGCTGATTCGTGGTGTAACTACCGTAAACGGTACGAATCCGCTGTATGTAGTGGATGGTATGCCGGTAGGTGACAATATCAACTTTCTGAATAGTAACGATATTGCTTCCATGGAAGTATTGAAAGATGCTTCGGCTGCCGCTATCTATGGTACGCGTGCATCAAACGGTGTCATCCTGATTACTACAAAGAAAGGTAAGACTGGTAAAGCCCGCATCAATTGGAATTCTTCTGTTGGTTTCCAGACCGTGGCCAAACCTAATATTGCCGGTGCGGCTGAATATAAAGAAGTGTTCAATACCCGTTATACGAATGATGGCCTTTCTTCTATCTGGAACGATACGGGTGCTACGACCAATCCCGGTGGTACAGACTGGTGGGATACTGTAGTCAATAAAACAGCTTTGGTGCAGAACCATTCACTTAGTGTTGCCGGTGGCTCAGAACAGTTTGTTTATAACTTTAGCGTGGGCTATTATCGTAACAACTCACAGTTTGATGTAGGTTATTGGGATAAGATAAATATCCGTCTGAATACTGAATATACATTTAATAAGTATGTAAAATTGGGAGTTGATATTGCTCCACGTGTCGAATCATGGGATGATACCCCAAACCAGTTCTCGGCAGCCATGGCTATGGACCCGACAACTCCGGTATTCCGTCCGCAGGACCAATGGGAGGATAATGAGTACAACAACTATCAACGCTCTTACAACAACCAGGAGTGGAATCCCGCCGGTTCAATTGCCCGTAGCAATGCTCATTCTCGCGAGTTGGGTGCCATTCTGAATACCTATCTGCAGGTAAACCCGATAGAAAAGCTGACGTTGCGCACCCAGTTCGGTGCCAATGCACACTATCGCCGTTCTGATTCATTCGTTCCGAAGTTCAATATGGATCCGTTGGAGAAACAAGACTTGAACGAAATCACCCGCCGCAATCAGGAGTGGTTTGACTGGAACTGGACGAATACAGCCACTTACATGGACACTTTCGCTGAAAAGCACAACTTGAATGTAATGGCTGGCTTTACTGCCGAACGTTTTGCATGGTACAATACTCAGGCACGGCGTGATAATGTTCCCAATAATCTGGACCAGATGCAGGAAGTGAATGCCGGACAGCAGGGTACGGATGAGGCCAACGGTGAAACCACTTACAATACGCTGGTCTCTTTCCTGGGTCGTGTCATGTACAATTACGATAACCGTTACTATATTTCGGCATCTCTTCGTGCTGACGGTTCTTCCCGTTTCCCGAAGGGCAGCAAATATGCCCTCTTCCCGTCTGTTTCCGCTTCCTGGCGTGTCATCAGTGAGGCATTTATGCAGGACCAGGACATCTTCAGTGACCTGAAGCTTCGTGGAGGCTGGGGCCGTGTAGGTAATCAGAATATTAACAATAATGCTACCCTTACTTTGTTGAGCGAAACCCAATACTATTATGGCAATACGTTGGCAAATGGTTACTTCGTGTCTACAGTAGGTAACAACCAGTTGAAGTGGGAGACTGTGGAAGATTGGAACGTAGGTGTGGATATGTCATTCCTTGATTCACGTTTGGGTGTAACATTCGAATATTTCCAGAAAAAGTCCATTGACATGCTTTACCAGAAACAGAACATCCTCTCTTTGGGATATGATAACTGGAACAGCCAGATTTGGATGAACATCGGTAGTATGCAGGCCCGCGGTTGGGAAGTGGGACTTACCTGGCGCGATGAAATCGGCAAGGATTTCTCTTACGATCTTGGTCTGAACCTTTCTGCCGTGCGCAACAAGGCCATCAAGTTCTCGGGCGACGGTCCTATCAATGTCGGTGGATTCAATAGCGACCAGATTATCCGTAACGAAGATGGTGGTTTTATCTCCCGTTTCTACGGTTACGTGGCCGATGGCTTGTTCCAGAATTGGGAAGAGGTGTATGCGCACACTGACGAACACGGAACACTGATTCAGCCCAATGCAAAACCGGGAGACATCCGCTTCAAGGACCGGGACCATAACGGAGTGCTCGATGCCAATGACAAAGATTATATCGGCAATCCTTATCCTGATTTAATGATGGGTCTGAATATTGGTATGCGTTATAAGAACATTGATTTTGCAGCCAATTTCTATGGTACGTTCGGTAATGATATTTACAATGTCACCAAAGGACGGTACTCCGGTTCAGGCGGACAGAATGTTTGGGCAGGTACACTGGAGAAAGCATGGCATGGAGAGGGTACCGGCAATGATATTCCCCGTTTGTCGAGCAATGACTTGAACCTGAACTATAGCCGCGTTTCCAGTTTCTATGTGGAAGATGGTTCCTACTTGCGTTGCAAGCTGTTGCAGATAGGCTATACGCTTCCTAAGAAATGGGTTGGAGGTGCTGACTTGCGTCTTTCCTTCTCTGCACAGAATCCGTTTACCATTACCGGTTATTCGGGAATGGACCCCGAACGCCCGATGGTTGACGGTACTACCGACAGCTCTGGCAGTGCCATCAATACCGGTATTGACAACGTGGCTTATCCTAATCCGAGAACATTCTTGTTTGGCATTGACTTCAAATTTTAATTCTTGATTATCCATGAAACGAATATTTACAATAGTAGTTCTGATTGCTTCGCTGGTGTTTACCTCTTGCGAGGACTTCCTGACGGAAGACGTACGCGGGCAATTGAACGTGGACACTTATTATAAGTCCATAGAAGAGTGTGAATCCGCAGTCACGAGCTGTTATCAGGCCATGACATATGGAGGATGGTGGCAAATCAACACCGTGTGGTTACTTTCCGAAATGTGTGGAGATGATGCCTGGATGGGGAATACCTCTCAGTCTCAGAGTGATTATATCTCATTGGCGCATTATCAGGGAAACGGTGCCAGCAATGGCCCTATCTCCAATTTTTGGCAGTACCGTTACAAAGGTATTTTACGTTGTAACATAGCCATAGATCGCATTGCGGCTCTCGAAACCCAAGAGACAGAAACCAGAGACCGTCTGGTGGCAGAAGCCCGTTTCCTGCGTGGCTACTATTACTTCGAACTGGTGAGAAATTTTGGCGGGGTGCCCTTGATGACCAGTTTCCAAATGCCGGAAGAAGTGGAGGGAACAGAACGTGCTACGGCAGAAGCCGTGTACAAATTCATAGAGGATGACCTGATGGCAGCTGCCGAAATACTGCCGCAACGCAGTACTGCGCAAGTAGGGCATGCTACCCGTGGCGCCGCTTTAGGATTATTGGGTAAAGTGTACCTCTATCAGGAGAAATGGCAGGCTGCCCATGATGTGTTGAAGACTGTGATAGATGAAGGCGAATACCAATTGCTTCCCGATTTCGGGCAGGTATGGAATGTCGACTATGACAACAGTGCGGAGAGCCTTCTGGAAATCCAGTATGAATATCATCCCACTTTGGGCTTAGGAGGGGCGCTTGCTACGGTAACCGGTGCCCGTAATGGTCCTGGTGATGGTTGGAGCTGGTGTCAGCCTACGGCAAATTTGGAGCAAGCTTATATTGAGGCCGGTGATACGGAACGTTTGAAATGGACAATAATCAAGTCGGGCTGTACAGAAATTGCTGGCGAAGACCAATTCGAAGATTTCATTGACGCAAGCAAAGCGTTGAATAAGTATCAGGAATATCTTGATAAATATGGTTGGGACCCCAATTGCTATATTATCAATCCCGCTGACCATAAGTCTGCGCGTATCATCCGCAAGTATTTCCTGCCGATGAAATATCGTGCTCAAGGCGATGCAACGGCTTACGCCACGGACAAGAGTCCTTTGAATCACCGCATTCTGCGTTATGCCGATGTCCTTTTAATGTATGCTGAGGCTTGCAATGAACTGGGTGATGACGCTTCTGCCCGTGATGCTCTCAATCAGGTGCGCAGACGTGCCAAGTTGGATGACGTTACGGCAAGTGGAAAGGCATTGCAAAGTGCCATTCGCCTGGAGCGCCGTTTGGAATTGGCTTTCGAGCAGAACCGTCTGTATGATATCCGCCGCTGGACTGATACAAATGGTAAAAAGATGATTAGCAATATCCTGGGACCGAACGGTTCCTTTGTGAAGTGGAACACTGAAGAGGCTACCCGTGACGCTCTTGAGTGGGAAAATCAAGGTGAAGCAAGTGACAAAGGCATCACTTTCAATGAAAACCGCGACATGGTGTTCCCCATTCCTTTGTACGAAATCACGATGTCCAACGGTTCCATTACCCAGAACCCGGGTTGGAATTAAACACATTCTGATGAAAACAGATTGTTGCAGGAACTGATTATTCAATAGGTCTTTATATTCTGTCGCGGATAGTTTGCAATGGATTATCCGCGGCAGTTTTTTTAATCCGAAACAATATCATGAATTTGAGACACATTTTTATTCTTCCGGCACTGCTTGCTGCAATGGCTTGCAGCGACGATTCTCCCGTTACGCCGGATACTCCAGACACTCCTGAGGGTCCGGACATTACAAACAGCGTAGAGAAACTGGTGAGCATCGATGCCGGACAGACTTTCCAGACAATAGCCGGCTTTGGCGCTTCGGACTGTTGGTCGCCTGCCTTTGTGGGCAAGTCATGGACTTCGCACCGTGCGGGGATTACGGAACTGCTTTTTTCTTCAGAGATTGTGGGCGGCAAGCCGAAAGGAATCGGCCTTTCCCAATGGCGGGGGGGACTTTGTGGGGGGGGGGGGCGCCCCTGCCGGTGACACTGCACCGGGTGGGCGTGTCGGAATCTGAAGCAGAATCATAGGCCTGCTGCCACGCGGCGGCGATGTCAGAGTCGTTTGCCGCGGGCTTATTGTTATAATAAAAGATCAGATTGCCGCCCTTATAAATTTCCGAAAGATAGGGCTGCAAAGCAGGGTGCTCGACGGCAGAGGAGGGATTCCAGGTGTCGAAAAACGCACGGACGGCTGCGGCGGCTTCACCGGGGGTATCTTTCAAAATTTCCAGATGCTTTTCGCGGCTGGCTTCAAAGCAAGCTTTGGTGCGCTCGGGCTTACCCTTGTCGTCCACGCCAAGCAGGTAGGAAGACGTATCACACAGAAAATTTGCCGCAACACCGGAAGAGCGCTTGACCTGTGCGGGCACGGCGAGCCGCTGCGGCGGCATCTTTTTACCGTTTGGAGAGGGCTTTTGGAGGGGAGAAACATCGAAAAGGGAGCCGTCCGGGTTTAGGTCCAGACGCCAGCTGACATTGACTTTGCTCCAGCCCGGGCGGTCAATCTCACCGCGGGCAAGGAGCGCTTCGTAATACTGAACTAAGGCTTGCAGGATCATCTGAACACCTCGCAGCCGGCCACCTGAATGACACCGTGCTCCATTTTGGCACGGAAATACAGGGGCGTGATATTTTGTGGGTCGGAATAATCGAAATCGTACAGCATAAAGCCGAGGTCGCGCGTCTCGTCAATCGTCGGGATCGGGCCACCCTCCCACTGCTTGAAGTGTGCGGGAAACTCGCGGCAGCCGAAGTACGGGGTGGAAAAGCACTGGCCTTTTCTCATGCGGCGCGTGACGATGTCCTGAAACTTGCCGGGGTTATCGCCGGGTGCGGCTTTTTCCGGCAGCATCTCGAACTCCGCTTCGATGACATAGTGGACATTTGTCAGTACCATGGAGGCGCGCTGGACAATTTGTTTCGTCGTGACGAGGTACGGCTCATCTTCCTTGCCCTGCGCGATGCGCATGGCGGTGCCCCCGAGAATTTTGCTTTTTACCTCGTTGCGCCGAATGGTGGTAAACTCGATGGGGTTCAAAACGTAGATGCGGCGGATATGCCAGCGTATTCCGGGGTGATAATACAGACTTTCAACTATACCGCGCGCGGCGGACGGGGTGGGGACATCGTAGCTTACACGCTCGACTTTCATCTCTCCGCGTGTGAATAACGCATACGGGCCCCAGACTTCCAATTGAATCAATAAGATCAACTCCTTTCAAACTTCAACTAAGTTTTATTTGTTAATTTGATTATAATGCGAGGGAAAATAATTGTCAATAGGTTAAGTTGAGTTTTTCTTGCAAATTTTGAAAAGAACCGTATAATAGGAGAGTAAGGTCGGTTCAAACTTGAACTGTGGGTAGAAACAACTACGTTTTATTTGTATAGAGAGGTCGGTAAGGGTTTGCCTTACCGGCTTTTCTATTTTATATAAACAGAGCGGTTTCGGTTTGGTCGAGGGTGAGGCCGAGGGCACTGTCGTAGCGGCGGGGATCGGCGAGGATATAGAGTGCACCGCCGTCGATGCTCTGCACGGCGCCGGCTTCACGCAGGGCAGCGAGCTGCTGCGGGTAGACGTTCACACTGTACTGCCCGAGCTTTCTGAACAGGGTGCGGCTGCGTTCACCGCGATACAGCTGCGCGACGAGGGCTTCGCCTTGGTCAATCGGGATATACACGGGCGTGGTGCAGCTTTCAATGACCCGTACCTTTTCCGCAACGGAGGCGAACGGGAGCATCTCGTTTTCGAACGCTATGAGAATCTTCTCACGGTCGAGATCTTCTTTGCCGTACAAATCGCGATAGAACTCAAAATACGCGCGGATTGCAGCTAACGAAGTGATGTCCTCCATGCGTTTTGAAATGTTCTTCATGGCTGCGGCGGGCTGGCGCATGTAGGGCGGCGGGGTGGTGTTTTGGACGGTGAAGACGGTCACGAGGCTTTCATCTAACGGGCGCTTGCCCTCGCGATTGCAGCGGCCGGCGGCTTGCAGGACGGAATCAAGCCCGGCTTCTTCGCGGTAAACGCGCGGGAAATCCACATCGACACCGGCTTCGATGAGCGAGGTGGAAACGACGCGGCAGGGCAGGCCGATTTTTAGGCGTTCGCGAATTTCCTTAATGCGCGCTTTGCGGTGGGCAGGGCACAGGTGCGTGGTGAGGCAGTACGCGCCGTCTTCTGGCAGCGCTTGATAGATTTTCTGTGCGTCTGCGATGCGGTTGACGATGCAAAGCACCTGCGGCAGTGTGGTGAGCTCGGCGGTGAGCGATTCTGTGCTGTCAAATGTGTGCTGCGCGATTTTCGTGCGGCGGAAGGTCTCGAAATTTTCAGGGACATTGGGACAGATCTCTTTGATCGGCAGGGCGATTTTTAAATCGGCAAAAACACCGTCTAACGCGGGCTGCGTGGCGGTGCACAGGACGACAATGACGCCGTACTTTCGGGCAAGTTCGGCAAGCGCCGCCGTGAACGGCTTTAGATACGGCATGGGTAGCGTCTGCACTTCGTCTAAGATGAGCACGCTGTTGGCGAGGTTGTGCAGCTTGCGGCAGCGGGCGGGTTTGCTCGCAAACAGGGACTCAAACAGCTGCACGGTGGTCGTGGCGATGACGGGGGCGTCCCAGTTTTCTGCGGCCAGCATTTTGCGGTACTCTGCGGGGTTCGGGCTTTCGGAAAAGAGATATTCCGCGCTGCTGTGGTGCTCAATGACGTTTTCCGTGCCGAAGATTTTTTCAAACGTATCGGCGTTTTGGTCGATGATGGACGTGTACGGCGCGGCGTAGATAACGCGGCTCATGCAGTTTTGCACGGCAGCGGTCAGCGCAAATGCCATGGCAGCGGTCGTTTTTCCGCCACCCGTCGGCACGGTAAGCGTATAAACACCCGGTGCGGCGGGGCTGCCGGAGGCCTTGCACGCATCCAAAATGGCGCAGCGCTTTCGGTTGAGCTCGGTTTTGGGCGGATACCACGGTGCAATGTACGTTTCCAAGCGGTCGAGCAGCGCAGGGAGCGCATCGTAGTTGCCGCGCGGGGCAAGTGCGCCGTCCATAAAGGTTTCGGTGTCGATGAAATCGGCATCAACAAGGCAAGAAAACAGCATGCGGATATAAAACGAGAGCCGAAACCCGGTGTTGAATTCTCGCATGTTAAAGGGCTTGACCGGCGGCAGAGTGACTTCGGTTTTCCAATCGTCATACGGTTCGAGGTCGCGTTTTAAGCGGCCCGAGAGGGTAGCGTCGTTTTTGGTATCGGCGCGGGAGCCGAAATTCGGTATGCCGCCGTGATGGCCTGCGATGGCGAGCGCCAGATACCCGACACCGTGCGCGCAAGCTTCTTTTGCGCCGGCCGTGGAGTGGTCTACGCGCACGCCGCCGTCTAATCGATGCTGAAAGGCATCGCTGTACTTGCCGATGTCGTGCAGTAAACCGAGCAGATAGCCGTCTTCCTCCGCGCCGAATGCGGCGGCAAACTGCTTTGCAAGCTCTGCCGTGCCGGTGAGGTGTTCGTATACGGTTTGCTCGCGGGAATGATCTTCACTTATATGTGCCAGCTTTTTCGCCATAAAATCACCTTTTCGTCTTTGTTAAGACCATCATAGCACGGGAAAAGTACAATGTAAATATGCTAAATTTGAAGAATAGGAAAGGTGAGCGGAAAAGCGACAGGCGGGGGTGGGGTAGAAAAAATCCCACGATATTTGGCAGATATCGCGGGAGAGAGTTAGAATTTTGAATTGAAGACTTTTTT
>OGPF01001082.1_pt1 | contig 13673 bp, 6 predicted proteins | sample 1552871 | NCBI WGS metagenome assembly OGPF01 (sample SAMEA2580276, study PRJEB22360) | human gut metagenome | biome: human gut; feature: human-associated habitat; material: faeces | place: Denmark | collected 2008/2010
GTAGAAGTTGGTGGTATCCTTATATTCCTCTGCATGGTAAACACCGCTTGGAATCATACCGTAGGGATGGGTATATTTCATCATTCCTTTCAGATAGTCTCCATATAGTTGTATGGAATTCACCCATTTAGGGTAATCGGGGTGCTCCTTCTGGGTTTCGCAAAGCATCACCATAGCCTGCATATAGACCTGCTCGCGCGACTGGTGTATGTAATGTACGATGGATTTGCGGGATTTGTCCCGGTAGAAGAATCCGCGTGTCCCGTCTTTGTCTTTCAGCGGTTCGGTGCGCTGGCACTGCAAGGTGTAGCGGATAGCCTTCACGGCCTCATCGGCATACTGCTGTTCGCCGGTCAGCTTGTAGAGCATGCTGGCTGCCCATGAAATATTGGCGTGATACTGGCTTTCGGATGCCATGGCGGCATGTCCCCCACCCTTCTTTATCAGTTCGGCAAAGCCCAACTCATTAAAGCGTTTCATGGCATAACCGAAGTCTTCCTTTGCAATCTTTTTCAGATTGCTCCTGAGGGCTTCATCCTTCTCAACCATCATGGAGGCATACGCTTCAATTCCTGCAAGCAGGAAGTTTTCCAAAGCTCCGTTATGGACAAGCAGTTCGCGGCGACCGGCATCATCGTCGGTGCCCACCTTACCGTCGGTCCATAGGTTGGTGCCCCATGTCTGTGCACGGTAGCCATCGCCCAGACGGGTCTTCATCACATAGTCCATTCCCCACAAAGCCTCTTCCATCAGGCGGTTGTACAAGTCGACATTGCCTTTTTCTTTGGCGCGTTCGGCCATCAAGAGCAAGGAATAGGCTATTTCTCCCGTCTGTAAGGTCTGTTGGGACATATCGGCGGCATCGTGCCATCCTCCGTTTATAGGAATAATATGTCCGTTGTAAGTGGCATGCAAGTCATTATGACAAGCCCCGTGCTTTCCGGGAACGGGATAACCGCAACGCTCGCAGAACAGGAAGTTCACCATACGCCAGGCAGAATCCTCCCACACATCCTGATGGATATAGAAAGGCAAGGTGGTGACATCCCCTACCTGAATGACGTAACGGCCTTGTGTCTTGAAGTCCGAGAAGTCTATCGTCTCGAACTCTCCCAGGCCGGTCTTTTCCTTACGAACAGGACCGGTATAAACGATGGCCTGCGTAGCGGCATCCTTCAACTGGAACTGTCCGCCGTGCTTTTCCACATTGACAATGGCGCTTTTGGGGCTCTCTATACTATAACCGGTAGTAGAGAAGATAATGCGGTTCTGTGCAGGCATCCAGCCTTTTACGGTTTCCGGGTTCTCCACCTTCTGAAGTTCCACGGCATCTACATCGAAGCGAAGGAAGTCGCCCATAGTACGTTCTTTGCCGAACACTTCGATGGCAAATGAAATCTTGGTTACCTTGTCGCGCGCCAGTCCAGACATCTCGACGAAGCATTCGTTCCATTGGTTATTTTTCAGATTGATTTCGTGGTAGCCTTCCCGACCGTAAATGTCGGGTACTTTTATTTCTCCGTCATTCTCCACATAAAGGTTGAGGTAGATGCTGCGTGCTCCTTCGCACGTGGGATAGATATAGAACTTCAGGCGGTTGTAACCTTCCCAGTTCACACCTCCTATATCATAAGAGGCCATGCAAGTACCGCGTCCCAACCCCCAGCCGAGAATCTTTTCCGGATGGGCGGGCGCTTCCAGGCGCAGGCTGTACTTGCCGGACTTGCTCCGTTCGTCAGTCAAACCAATCTTACCGATGCCCTTGTGCGACCATTTGGAGAAATCCTCCATATCACACAGCATCACAGTTTCCAACACTTTCTTTTTCAAGCCGAATGTCTCGAAAGCCTTTGTCTCGTCGAGCGGCAACGGACTGTGCACGTAGCCCGTGCTGACGATGTCGGCTTTCAACTTTTCATCTACTTGGGCATGAAGCAAAACAGCCGGGGCACAAAGCAGACCGGTCAACAAGCAGAGAGGTTTAATGAGTTTCTTCATAATATATTTTTTAAGATTAAATCAGGCTATTGAAAAATGGGGTTCAGTAGCCTGATTGTGCTAAGTTAAGAATTCCCCTTTATAGTAAGAACCGACGAGAAGGTTCAAACCCTAATGTAAAAGCGCAGGTTATTAGTTAATTATTCTAAACCAAGTCAGTTCAGTCGTATACTGAATGCAGCGCATTATAATAACACTGATAATCAAGAAGCTGCAAAGCGAGTACAAAACATCGATAAATTACAACAAATTATTAAAATATCATTGTACTCACTTCGTAGCGGATACATAAAAGAATTTGGGTACGGTGACCCTATATCAATATAACATAAGGAGAAGTATGAAAAACAGATTTCATACTTCCCCTTAAAAAAACATGCTTCAAAAAGTCCTCATCACTTAATCTCTATGATAATAATGCGGATTAGAAGTTCGGTTTATCTACATCCCAGAAGATGCGAGTACCGCCATTGTCCGGTCCGCCCAACATTTCGACGGCTTTGGCATAACCGGTAGGATTATTGCCTTTTTCATTGATGGTGAAGGGTAAACGGCGTGGGCCAAGATCTGTATCAATCTCACCTTGACTGTAGTTCACCATTACCGGGAATAATTTGGGATAACCAGTGCGACGTATCTCAGCCCAGCCATTCATACCTTCAGGATAAATAGCAATCCAGCGTTGTGTGGCAATCTTAGCAAATTTTTCCTCGTTACTCAAAGACTCGTCCCATTTAGCAGTCACCTTGCTCTGGCCTTCAATGCTGGCAGCGGGAATAACGGGGTCTACATACGCTGCAGCAGTAGTCGTACTGCTTAAATAATCGCCCACAGCGGCTCCCCATTGTTCGAACGATGTCCGTATACCCTTTTCATACAAGCTCTGAGCGGTGCCCTTACCATTTACATCCCAACCACGCAAAGCAGCTTCGGCTTCCAACAAAATGGTTTCGGCAGCAGTTGCCAAAATAGCAGGAGAGGTTTCTGTCAAGTTGGGTCGACTTACAATCGCCTTATAGGCATCCGAAAACCCTTCTTCTTCCAGTCCTTTAATACCAAGACGAATACCAAAATATTCACTCTTGCTGTTCTGTGTAGCATACTTATCAAGACGCGCATCGCCCATACCAGACAAGATAGAAGGAATATTAGCACCTAAAACACCATCTCCATAGTTGAATGCAATACCGTAAAGCGGATTGACATAACCGTTTCCTGCAATGCCGAAATTAGCATCATTGGTTTCAATCAATCCATTACTATCGTTCATGGCAGCTTCCGCCTCACTTTTTGCCCAAGCAGCATCATACTTCACAATACGCATGGCCAAACGCAAACGAATGGTGTTACACAACTGCGCCCATTTGTTCAAGTTACCTCCATAGGCATAATCAAACATCATAAACGAAGCCACATCCTTTTCTTTAGCAGTACGCAGCACGTCTGCAGCTTCTTTCAATTCTTCAAAGAATTTTTTATAAGCATCCTGTCCTGAATCATACTCACCCCCAGTAGCCGATTCGCCATAGTGAGAATAGATAATACATCCGTATTGGTCGGCAAGACGCGACATAGCTATTACGCGGCAGATGGTATTGATAGCCTCGAAATGGGCATACGTCTCCATATCGTCTTTGCACTTGTTGGTGATTTTCAAGCTTTCCACCATTACGTTTCTATAAGCATAATCCCAACAGTTGTCATTCCATCCTGCATTCATGGCATAGGTCACATTACTTACATTGCCGGCAAATGCAGTAGCCGTACTGATATAGCCTGACCACAAATCGGCATTCAAATTTTGAATAAGCTGATATTCCCATACATTGACACCTGCATTTTTATTATAATAGATAGACTGCATCATGGGAATGAAGTGCATACCAATGTAGTTGTTATCTTGTTTTAGTTCTTCATCGCTCACTCCCTTCGGATTAGTGTTCATATCCTCGAACGCTCCCGTACATGCCGAGAATAAGGTAGCTGCCAGCAGCGCTACAGCTGTAAGTCTAAATATATTTTTCATAATCATATCTACTGTTTAAAAATTAACTTTCAAGTTGAACCCAATCGAACGGTTGGTAGGCATACCAAACACATCAACTCCTTGCAGACGGTTGCTGGTAGAAAGCATGCCATCAGGATCATATGGAGCATTGTTCTTGAAGAAGAACAGGTTGCGACCTACAAGTGAAACCTGTGCGTTCTTAATGACACCAGTCTTTGCCAACCAAGCCTGAGGCAGACTATAGCCAATGGAAAGTTCGCGCAAACGTATGTTGGTAGCACTGTACATATAATGCTCGGTCACACCCGCACGGCCACCAACCTGATTATAGAAGCCTTCCACATCTGTAATTTGACGGCCTTCCAGCATCACGTAACCACGGTCACGAGCATCACCCGTTGCCTTGCTTACTCCCTGCTGATCGAGGTCGGCTTCCGTCAAAGACATCACTTCACCTCCAAAACGTCCATCAATCAAGAAGTAAAGAGAGAAGTCCTTCCACGTGATTGTATTGCTCCACCCCAAGTTAAAATCAGGAGTAGAATTACCCAGTTTCACCGGATTTGTCTTGTCCACCAATGGAAGTCTATCACTATCTTTTTGTCCTTCTTTTGCAGGTTCATACTGAATATTGCCTTTTTCGTCACGTACAAAAGTAGTACCGTAAATGTCACCAAACGAACCACCTACTTCTAAACGACTCCATACATTGTTACTTTCGCCACCGCTAAATGTAAAATAACCAAAGTCATCACCAGCCAGTGCCTTTGCTTCGTTCTTATTGGTTGCAAAGTTAACACCGGTTTTCCAGCGGAAATCCTTAGTCATGACAGGAGTTCCATTCAACATAACTTCGACACCGGTATTCTGAATATCACCGGCATTGATGTAATATCGGGCGTATTGTGAACCTGACGGAGCATCCAACGTAAAGAGTTGATTCTTTGTATTAGTCTTATAATAAGTGAAGTCGAACTCCAAGCGGCTATTGAAAAAGCGCCACTCAGTACCAAACTCAATGGAAGTAGTCATTTCCGGTTTCAGTTCTGCAAACGGAGCTGTACTGTTGAAATTGATGCTACCACTCTTTGTAATGGAGTTGAGAGGATTTGAAGTATAAGTATTCAAACCGTTACCCACCTTTGACCATGCACCGCGAATCTTACCTAAATCAATCCAAGAAGGTAATTTCAATGTTTCGTTCAGCAACCATGTCACACCTACTGACGGATAGAAAAAGCCTTTGTTTTTGTATTTGGTAAATGCCAATGTTGAAGTCCAGTCGTTACGTGCTGTCACGTCCACATAAATCTGATCTTTGAAGCCTACCTGACCGGTGAAGAACACACTCTGGCTTTGAGTATGGGTTTTCCAATCGGTCAATGAGCCCTTGTTCAAGGAGCAGTTCTGCATAGTGAATACGTTGGGCACAGAGAGTATACCCGGATAGGAATCGAAACCTGTACCGTTTCCTGTATAATCGTTGATGCTGGCACCTACCGAAGCATTGACACTGAAGTTAGTGAATTGCTGTTGATAAGTAAACAAAACATCCCCATAAGAAGAAAGGCTACTTGATTCACCGTAGATGTAACGACCGTTAGTTCCTGTTCCAGCCGGATTCATACCACACAACACCGGGCTGGTACCTGCATACATACGTGTATTGTTCTTGTCTACAACATAGTCGGCACTACCACGAGCCTGTATACTGAACAGGTCATTGAACTTATACTTCACACTCAGATTCAACAATGTACGATAACGGGTATCCTCATTCGGAACCTTATTAATCAACCAATAGGGATTCTGCTCCATATCAGTACCTTGAGATTTATACCAGTTCTGGTCCATTATGTTACGACCGGCATTAAGAATCTGATAATTATCTTTGTAGTAGTTAAAGTCCTTTCCACCTTCAACACCACCACGCGGGAAGTGATAAAGACCTACCAAAGGATTCATGTAATAACCTCCCGAAGTAGTACGGTTGTTCCCCCTTTGATACATCGCATTGATATTGGCATCAACAGTCAGTTTGTTATTGAGGAAGTTGGCAGTTTCGCGAAAATTGAAATTATGCTTCACCAAGCTATTACCTTCCACCACGCCCTTGCCGTAAGTATTAGCATAGGAAAAGTAAGTTTGCATAGCTTGCGAACCCATGCTCAACGAGAGCGAGTTGATAGTAGTGACACCTGTTTTGAAGAAATCGTCTGTATAGTCGGGACTACCTTTGATATCACTGCCCCAACTGGTTGACACACCCGTATAGTGATTCTGGAATTCGGGAATACCGTATGCAGCTATATCGAAAGTGGTGCTGGTATTGAAACTGATACTGGCGCGTCCTTCCTTGCCCTTCTTAGTGGTAATAATCACCACACCATTGGCAGAACTACCGTAAAGTGCAGCAGCGGCAGGGCCTTTCAATATGTTCATGCTCTCAATATCATCGGGATTCAGATTGGAAATACCGTCGCCACGGTCGTAGTTACCACTGTCGTTGTCTCCGCCGATAGTAGTTGAGGTATTTTCGTTGGTAGATGAACCGAACGGTACACCGTCTATTACATACAACGGCTGGTTACTTCCGCTTACCGAACGGTTACCACGGATAATCACTTTGGAAGAACCTCCCAAACCGGAAGAACTCTTATTAATCTGCACACCTGCCGTCTTACCGGCCAATGCATTCATCATATTGGGGTCTTTCACACGTGCCAGTTCATCACCGTTTACCACCTGGGTAGAGTACGTCAGTGATTTTTCTTTCTTTGCGATACCCAATGCCGTTACCACCACTTCATCCAGCAGCTTGGCATCATTCTTTAATGTGACTCTTATCGTCCCCGGAGTGATGGGAACTTCTTGTGTTATCATACCTACGAAAGACACTTGCAGGATTTTCGCACCTGCGGGCGCATCTGTAATAGTGAATTTGCCGTCTAAGTCTGTTACGGCTCCGGTAGTGCTTCCTTTTACCAATACGGAAGCTCCGATTACCGGTTCGTTGTCCTCAGCTGAAATAACGATACCGGTAATGGGGGAATTTTGGGCTGCTACCCAACCGATGGCTGCCAGCAGGCAAACCAAGGTCAGCATAATTCTTTTTTTCATAAGCTGTTTTTCGGAAAATAAATATTAGATTAAATATGTGTTAAGTTAATAAACAGATTCTCGGAAATCTGTTATCCCGATCGGCCAGTTTGATTGGCTGTTCCTCTCATTTCTTCTTTGTATGCTTCATAGGCTATTAGTATGTTACGGTTAATATTTAAGCTTATCCAAATGTCTTTATTCTGCAGATTTCTTTCAAGCTCTCGTATATAAAACCGGGGGCACAACCGCAACCCTATCGGAAAAGGATGATTTATTTGCTAATAAAAGTTAATAAAGAAAAGCTGCTGGCAGAACCGGTGCTTTATTGCATGGTTTTAAGCAGATTACGGCATCACCCTTCTCTCCCTCGCCTAAGAGTGAGGCTTTCATTATCTACAAGAGAACTCTCCCCCGGCACCGCGACAAATTAACCTCTCCACTGCGACAAACTAACTATTTTCTCGCATCTCATTATTCTTATCACAGTCATGTTAGTTTCTTACAACAGCTGTATTCTTTTCTTATAACAGCTGTGTTCTTTTCTTACAACAGCTGTTGTAAGAATAATAAGAAGCATAAAAACTGCCAGTCAGCAGTATACAGATGATTAGTTTCTCGCAGTGCAGGGGGTAGTTTCTTTCTGTTCAGAAGAAGGAGATAAAAAAACAGACCGTCCGGCCCGGAATGAAAAAGATTCACCCCAGGTCGGACGGTTATAAACAAAAAAACAAAGTTTTATTCTTCGTACATCTTATCAATCAGCTCCTTGTAGTTCTTTGCCACAACAGAACGTTTCAGCTTCAGCGTATTCGTCAGTTCCCCACGCTCCATGCTGAATGGTTCCGGCAGAAGCGTGAAACGCTTCACTTGCTCATAATGGGCAAATTGCTGCTGCAAGGTATCGATACGGGCACGGAACAACGCCTGTATCTTGGGATGTTGCAGTAACTCATCCATATTGCTGTATGCAATGCCTTTCTCCTTGGCATAATCCTTCACAAAGCCATAAACGGGAACTATCAAAGCGGAAACAAACTTACGCTCATCAGCAATGACAGCAATCTGGTCAATGTAACGGTCAATAGCCAGCTTCGTTTCCAATGCCTGCGGCGAAATATATTTTCCGTTGGAGGTCTTGAACAAGTCTTTGATACGCTCCGTCAGATACAGATGGCTATCCTTCAAATAACCGGCATCACCCGTGTGGAACCAACCGTCACGGTAAATGGCAGCAGCCGTTGCCTCCGGTTTCTTGTAGTAGCCGGTAGTGATAGTCTTACCACGAAGAAGTATCTCGTTGTTCTCGCCAATCTTCACCTCCACATCAGGCATCACCGTACCTACGGAACCAATCTCATAGCCTTCGTTGAGGAAGCAGGAAACGGTAGCCGTAGATTCCGTCAGACCATAGCCCACCACCATGTTTATACCTACAGAATGCACAAACTCGCAGATTTCATCGGGCACAGCAGCACCTGCCGTAGGAAAGAAATTACCGTTCTCAATACCTATCGTCTTCTTCAGCAGAGCATAAATGGTCTTTTCGTAGAACTTGTATTTCAGATGAAGCATCATCGGAGGAGTCTTTCCTTGGCGCAAATAATCAATGTTATGCGTCCTGCCCACCTTGATGGCATCCAACATCATCGCCTTACGCAGACCGGTTTCCTGGGAAATCTTCTCCTGCACACCGGCATAGACTTTCTCCCAAAAACGGGGTACACTGCACATCAGTGTAGGGCGTATCTCTTTAATAGTAGTTTGGATATCTTGTGGACGGAGATTGATGCAGACCTGCACTCCCCGATGTATACAAAGGTAGGTCCATGCCTTTTCGAATACATGGGTCAGCGGAAGGAAGTTCATGGAAACATCCTGGTCTGTCATGAAAGGCAATCGGATATCATGAATGCGGAAAGCCTCTCTATAATTGAAATGATGGAGCATGACACCTTTCGGCTCACCGGTAGTACCGGAAGTATAAAGGATATTGGCGAGGTCATCATCTGAGGCAGCTGCTGTACGTTCTTCTACAATGGCATTGTGCTGCAACTCTTCATCCATTGCCATAAATTCATCAAAATAGATGGAAGTCATGTCGCGCGGATCTTTCACCACAGCACGGTCGAAGATGATGAGCTGCTGCAGAGACTGGCAAAATCCGAACACGCTGAAAGCGGCATCGTACTGGAACTGCTCGCCTACAAACAGATAACGTATCTGTGCATCGTTGATGATATACTGTGCCTGGGCCGGTGAGCTGGTAGCATACAAAGGTATAGTCACCGCCCGGTTGGCGAATGCACCGAAATCAGTAAAGAGACATTCGGGTTTATTCTGCGAGAAGATACCGATATTCTCTTGTGGCTCTATTCCCAAAGCCACCATTGCATTGGCAGTCCGGCGGACAGTCTGTGAGAACTCTTTCCAAGAGATGGGTATCCATTGTGCAGTTTCATAGTCCCTGTATTTCAGGGCTATTTTGTCTCCATACTTCTCTGCCTGGCGATGCACCAGGACAGATAAATGATGATAAGTCATAACTTTTGATATTGGTAAATACGGTACAAAGGTAGTGGTTTCATTTGAAACTAATTTGATATTAGCGGGTAATTATTCAAACTTTACCTTTAAAGTATCCGACCATCCGTTAGCAAATTATCCACAAAAGATACTTTCTTTACCATTAAAACAATAGAAACATATTAAATATCTATATATTTGTGGTGATATACAAACTAAATCAAATTCAATGAACATGAAAAAAGTATTGCTTTTAATGGCTATGCTGACCATAGGTTTAGCAAGCATCAATGCTCAAGACAACCTCAGATGGGGAGCAACAGTCGGCATGAACTCCAGTAACTTCTCCATTACCGGTTTCGACAGTAAAATAGGCTTTCATGCTGGGGTAAAGGCTGAAGTAGGATTGCCTCAAATTTCAGAAGGAGTCTACCTCGATATGGGTGCATTACTTACGCTGAAAGGAGCCAAAATAGACGGAGGCTCTGCTGCTTCTATCAAGTTCAATCCCTACTACCTGGAAATTCCTGTACACATTGGCTATAAATATGCAGTGAATGAGAACTTTGCCATATTCGGCAATGCCGGTCCTTATTTAGCCATCGGTCTTTTTGGCAAAGCCAAGGCAGAAGGAGATATTCTTGACGAATATGAGTTTGATGATAACTCCACCAATGTATTCGGGGATGATGCCATGAAGCGTTTTGATTTCGGTCTCGGATTAAAAGCCGGAGTCGAATTCAGTCAGAAATATCAGATTTCCATCGGTTATGACTGGGGACTGGTAGAGAACATTAAAGATTCAGGCAACAAAAGCCGCAACTTGATGATATCACTCAGTTGCTTCTTCTAAACAATATTGAAAAAACAGAAAGGACGTCGGTTTGGCGTCCTTTTCATTTTTTATCCGTAAGTTTGCGGCCAGATTATTTATTTACCGAATATGATTTACGATATACCGACTTTAACTTCCGAAGCAATCGGATTGCTCAAATCACTGATAGCCATTCCTTCCTTGAGCCGCGACGAGGAGAAGGCGGCAGATTATCTGCAGAACTATATCGAAATGCAAGGCATGGCAACAGGACGTAAAGGCAACAATGTATGGTGCCTCAGCCCGATGTTCGACTTAAAGAAACCGACCTTGCTGCTGAATTCCCATATCGACACCGTAAAACCCGTCAACGGGTGGCGGAAAGATCCTTTCAAACCAACGCTGGAAAGTAATGGAAAGCTCTACGGGCTGGGCAGCAACGATGCCGGAGCCAGTGTAGTCAGCCTGCTGCAAGTATTCCTGACATTGTGCCGCACCACTCAGGCCTACAATCTGATATATCTTGCCTCGTGTGAGGAGGAAGTATCAGGCAAGGGGGGAATAGAATGCGTATTGCCGGAACTCCCTCCCATACAGTTTGCCATTGTAGGCGAGCCGACAGAGATGCAACCTGCCATTGCCGAGAAGGGATTAATGGTACTAGATGTGACCGCAACAGGTAAAGCAGGCCACGCAGCACGTAACGAAGGAGACAATGCAATTTACAAGGTGTTAGACGACATAGCTTGGTTCCGTGACTATCGTTTTGAGAAAGAATCACCCTTGTTGGGTCCCGTGAAGATGAGTGTCACTGTTATCAATGCCGGTACACAACACAATGTGATTCCCGATAAATGTACTTTCATCGTCGATGTCCGGAGTAACGAGCTTTACTCAAATGAAGAATTGTTTGCTGAAATCAAAAAGCATATTTCCTGTGAAGCCCAAGCTCGTTCATTCCGTCTCAATTCTTCACGAATCGACGAGAAACATCCGTTTGTTCAAAAAGCTGTGAAGCTAGGACGCGTTCCTTTTGGTTCTCCAACATTGTCCGACCAGGCACTAATGTCCTTTCCATCAGTGAAAATAGGTCCGGGCCGTTCGTCACGCTCACACACGGCAGAAGAATATATCATGTTAAAAGAAATAGAAGAAGCTATTGGACTTTATTTAGAGCTATTGGACGGGCTTCTGATTTAAGCCATAGCTATTCATACTTGCTGTAAGAAATCCGATATAACTGTCACGGCAGGTATGAATTGTCCACCAATACGAACAAATTCATCCAGATTAGCAAATCACGATACTATAATACAACAATCATTCCAACAGATTAAACAATGTCTTTTCCAGCTTCTTACTTCTTAAATCTTTTGCAACAACAATGCCCTCCGGATCTACAAGAAAAGTTTTGGGTATTGCATAAATACCATATACATCAGCAGCATCCACATTCAATACTTGTGTCCAGTTCATTCCGAGTTCTTCAATAGCAGTCCTCCAAGCTTTCTGTTTCTTATCTATAGAGATACTAATCACCTCAAATCCCTTAGAAGCATATTTCTCATAAGCAGCTTTCACATTGGGCATTTCATTCCGGCACGGACCGCACCATGAAGCCCAAAAGTCTATTAACACATACTTCCCCTTACCTACATAGTCGGACAACTGTTTTATCTCTCCAGCATTGTCTTTCACCTTAGCGTTCGGAAAACGTTCGCCAATCTTTATCTTGGCATCCATTTCCTGCCGTTTCTTTTGTTCTTCACGCTCCTCCGGAGTCATTTTCTTTTCACGCTCGGCCTCAAAACGCCGGGCCATTTGCCTCATTTTTTCTAATTTATCTTTCACCAATACATGCTGCGCAAACACAGAAGAAGCCTCGCTCATCATATCTTCCAATAGACTGTGATATATAGACACTTCTTTTAAAGATAACAGAAATACTCCCACCAAACTGTTTTGGTGTTCTTCTACAAAAGCGCGAATCGAATCCCTCTGTGCCAAATCTATCTCCACATTTCTCCGCCATATTGCAGCAAATGCAGTATCCCGTTTCAGTGCTTCTCTAAAACTCTCTCCGGATTTTTGGCTCATGACAAGTGAAATATTACTTTTCACTATTTGTTTGTTATTATTTATCACCGACTGCATTCCTTTCCAAGCCACATCCAAAGTATCATTCAGCGGCGTACCTCCTACGGTCCTCGTGGTAAGATTGATCACAATCTTTCCTTTTTCGAGAATCAACGGATAAGTTTCTCCATCCCTATCCTTAATAAGTGCAATATTCGGTGTCTGACGTACACCAGAAAAAGAGAACTTACCTTTTTCCACTGTTGTACTGTCCAAAACGACTTCTTTAGCTTGCTCTCCATCTCCCATCAGGCATAAATACAACAATTGATTATTCAATTCCTCATCAGCAATTCCTTGGATAGAGAATTTCTCTTGGGCAGAAGAAAATATAGCAATAGCACAAAAAGTGCATAAAATCATAATTCGATTTCTCATATAGAATAAATTTATATCAAAAACAGTAAACACTCATGTTCAATACCTGCTATTATCATTTCAAATTCTGATAATCATTTAAACTAATAATAGATCTTCTTATTTTTCTTATCGGAAATGGTCTGATAATCTTTCACCTTTATATTAAAATATGATTTAGCCTTTCCATCATCATTAGAAGGCAATAGTTCCTTATCCTTTGCATGTGGCAATTCAAGGATATCAATTTCCTTCACATTTTTCTTCAATTTTGGAAATAAAAGACTGATATAAATGTATTTATGATTAAATCCTTCAACGGTTAACAGCCTATCCATAGATGCTCCGCCATCATATCCTCTCACATTATATTCATCGCCACTTTCTTTATCTATAATCTTGAATCCCGGACTATAATACAGCCATTGTGAATCCCAATAAACAGGTTGCACGAATGTCACTTTTGTATCCTTTTTTCTTCTTTCAATCGAATATAATGAAGGAGTTGTAGACATTCCGTTCTCATAAACTTTTCCAGGAACTACAGCGATACTGTCTTTCGGAAGCAAATAAGCTTGTGCACACAACTCTCTATCACGTTTCTTTTTTTGCTCATATTCTTTCATTGCTTGTTCGTGCTCAACCATTTGTTTATCCATTCCCGATCTCACCTCTCTAAACATCTCTGTTTGGAGTTCCTGTACCAACAATGGCATTGCTCCACGCATCACAGCC
>OGPF01001083.1_pt1 | contig 13657 bp, 15 predicted proteins | sample 1552871 | NCBI WGS metagenome assembly OGPF01 (sample SAMEA2580276, study PRJEB22360) | human gut metagenome | biome: human gut; feature: human-associated habitat; material: faeces | place: Denmark | collected 2008/2010
TTGTTTGCATAAGAAATACAGATTGTTAAAAACACAACAATATTATATGAGCCCTACATTTGGTGTAGGGCGCATACATACTTTGTTCATGTATCCGATGACATTTGATGAGTTTTTGAATGCGAACAATGAAAACGGATTGATAAGCATGAAAAAGCAAGCTGACAGCCAGCATCCCTTGGATGCAGCTTTTCACGAAAAACTAATAGAATATTTTCGCATATACCTTGTTGGTAGGTGGAATGCCCGAGGCTGTGCTGGCATGGATAAAGACACACAACTTCAACCAATGTAGTCATATACAAGAAGATATTATCTTGACATACGAGGACGACTTTGGCAAATACAAGAAAAGAGTCTCTCCTGACCTGCTAAGGACAACGCTGCACGGCATCTGCCATCAGCCAGGAGAAAAAATCACATTCAAGCAGATTTCCGCGGACTACAGAAGTTCACAAATCAGAGAAGCAGTCCGACTTCTGACACTTGCCGGCCTCGTCGTTCCCGTCATCGCCACCTCGGGGAATGGCATTCCACTTGATGCAGAAGCGAACGAGAAAAACATGAAGATTCTGTTGCTTGACTCTGGACTCCTTCTTTCTGTTTTGCAACTTGAAGGAAATCTTGCGCAGCACCTTGTGGAGCTAATCATGACTGGCAGTCCACAAGATCTTGTCAACAAGGGGGGCTTGGTTGAGATGGTGGCAGGCCTTGAACTCTTGCGCAACAAACCATGTGTGCAGCGACAAAAGATGTTCTATTGGGAGAAAAGTGGGAATAGTATAGCCGAGATAGACTATCTTGACACATTTCATCTCAAAGTCACACCTATAGAAATAAAATCAGGCACACAGGGTGGCATGAAGAGCCTATGGCAATTCATGAGAGAGAAACGCCTTACAGAAGCTATCCGTTGTTCATTTGAAAATTTCGGAGAATTCACCTACACCGACCCGCAAGCAGACAATGCCAAGCGCCATATAACCATCATTCCGCTATACGCATTGGAAAATCTGCGGGAAATGAAGTAGCGAAATGGATAGTAGTCTCCGTCCTCCTCATGCTTCACTTGTGTGAGCTTTACAAAGGCATCATTGGATTTCAATATACCTAACGATGCTGAGTTGAGTATATCATTCAATCCAAGTTGCTTCTTTGACAATACCTTGCCAAACAATCCCTATAAAATGTAGAAAAGAAAAGAATGCTGAGTACCTATCCAGTAGAACGCAAGTGACACTATAGTCCAAGCACACTAACACTCCAGTACCAGACAAGTGAAACTCCAGTACCAGGCAGGTGCACAAAAAGTGGTACCAAGAATAGCGTATCGACTGATGCGCTTACGCCAAGAAATCCAAACGTCCTATTATCTCGCCATCGTTACTTCTTTGAGTAATCTCTCCGATAATTCTTCAAAGGTGGTTCCTTCTGGCATTTTTCCACCTGCCAATTCATTAGCTACTTTTGACATGCATACTGCGCCGACTGCAGCTATGGTCGACAGATGCAGCTTATTGGCAATGTAAGTTGTCAGCCTTGACAGCAATTTCTCTATTTCAAGTTTATCTGTAATCATAGGTCTAGTATTAATTGTTTAATTCCTTTTTCTGTACAAAAGCAGTATTGAATGTACTCTGGGCCGGGATATTTCAGTAGTTTTGCCAACTTGACGAGATTTGCACTATTGCCGTATGCATTGCCATAACTCCTACGATACTCCTGTAAAATGGCATCTACACGTGAGTCTGCAACAGGACCGATGACAATGTCATAGTTATGCTTGTAGGTATGAAGAGGGTCCTTTTCCCTGTTTTTTAGTACAAAGAGAGCCCATTCCGCAGTCCTACCATCAAATTTCTTTATTCTAACATCGCTGGGGCATCTTGATGGGTTGAAGATGAACGGTGACACTTCCGGACTCCCATCGCCCATAATGGCAGTCGTTCTTTGAGCCATGGCGACTGCACGCGCATAATCCTTAGTCAGATAGAAGCCACGACCAAAGTCTTTGAAGTTCTTGCTCTTCGACAAGTCTATTTTGGTTATCAACTGGTTACTGCCGTGATAGAGTATCATAGACGACCACCATTATTTGCACATACACGTGACACATCATTGACAATCTCATGATTGCTGAGGGTCTTCTCAATGTCTTGGTATTGACGCAGGAAGTCCATCCCCTTGAAAGTCACTATGTAGCTGTAAGCCTGAGTAAGAGGGATCTTCTTCTCATCGGCAAAGTTGTTGATAACAGACACTACAAATTCGCTTTCCTCTTGGTTAAAACCAACTTTGTCAACAACATGAATCTGCAATGCCGACCCCAACTTGCCGAGTATGAAAGATGCCACTTCTGGCGTTATCGGCGCGCCATGCTCTATTTTTGACACGCGAGACTCCTTCAGGCCAATGAGCTTACCAAGCTGGGCTTGCGTAAGTCCCTTCTTTTTTCGCTCTTCGCGTATTATCATTCCCAAACTCTTGTTCTCCATATCAATCAGCTTTTGTTGTATAGCACAAAGACAATGCAAACGAGCGCAATGAGAACTTGTTCACAAATTGCCGAGTGCAGCTTATCTTCTGCAAAGATAAGCAAAACTTTCCACATGTGGAAAGTTTGAGATAAGAAACCGTGCTTAAAAAGGTTAAAAATTAGGCAGACATGATGGCATTACGGCATGATGGAGCGTTCGCTTACGCCTATTCCACAATCCTTAATGACATGATGACATTACGGCATGATGACATGATGGAGCGTTAGCCTTTGCCGCCGCAGGCGGGCAACACGCGGTTCTCATACAGCCATCGCTGCGCGGCGCGCATTGGGAAAAACAGCGGAAGAAGAAATGATAATATGAGATCGGTAGGCGGACAAACAACATGAGCCCGATAAAACAAAACATTCTATTTTATCGAACTCATGTTGGTTAATGTCTACATTTAAAAATCTAAAAGTTGTTGTGACGTATCGTTATATAGATCTACAAATTTCTGAAAATCTTCAAATGGCGATTTTGTAACTATCGAGCTGATGCCATGTAATGATGCAAGGATCATGTCTCTATCATTTGACGCCACAGCTTTGTCAAGCAATTCGTAGTGCTTTACCAAAGCCTTGTCACGCTCTCCGAATGTACCTTCCATGAAAGCTTGGGCTGTTTTAAATTTTGCAATGGTTTTTGCCATTTCAATTTTACCCCATTCTTGTATTTGCTTAGTACGTTCTTGGGCTAACATACATTCATGGAACATACCAGCGATATTTTGTGCGGCATCAAGGGTACGCTCTGATGAATGCACTAAAGCAGACAATGATTGGCCGACATCCTGCAAATCTCCAATGACATCATTGTTTTGTTCAGCACTCATAGGATATGCCCCCTCATTCGAAACATGTTCTGTCATTTCATTATAATCCTTCATCGTTATTATTATCTTAAACTTGAATCACTAATATTCTTGTAATCTTGTGTCGCTTTGGCTATAGCTTGCAGGTCTAGCATGCTCAAGCTCTCACCTCTTTCAAGGTATTTTTTCCGCAATGGCTCGTAAACAGCCATAAAGCCTTTATTTGCTTTGGCTATGGCTTTTATTATCTCTATTGCACGCAAAGAACTGAATTTTCCTTCTTCGTAGCCTTCAACCATCTGTTTTAAGTTTGAGATGATAGTTTGCTGGAATTCATTGTGCTCACTGACTAACTGTGTGTGCTTATCAAGTTTATCCATTAATGCACCACCAACAAACGTAAGGGCTGCTGCACCCATTGTAAACTTAGGATTACTTTTCATCCATTTTCGGCTTTGTTTGTTCATTAGGGCTTTCGTAAAGGAATTTATAGTATTGTTTATATGGGCATCTAGGTCAACAGCAGCATCGTTTATCGTCACACTTGGCACATCATACGATAGTATCGAAACGTCTATGCCGTCTTTTTGCGTAGCTAATGTTCGTCCGCCAGCATTGCTTCTTACAATATTGATGAGTTCGACACCTAAGTATGTATTGCGATAAGCGTATGCCCGCACGTAATCCAACCAATAGTTTAACTTTTCGTTTGAATCTGTAAGTTCCTCATACTCATCCTTTGCGATGTCATATAGTTCCTTAAGTTCATTAGATTTCTCTACTAGTTTGTCCTCGTTTGTCCAGATTCCTCCGAACGAAGAAATATCTTTACTTTGAACATATCCTAATTTCTCCATAACATAGGCCAAGCGATCTTCATCAAGTAGCCCTTTAATGTCAGACAAGTCTTGAGCCATCTTGGCATCGTTTTGTATAATGTATGGAAAATCACTCTTTCTCAGCAAATCAGCATTGCCTGTAGAAACGGATTTATGAATTATTTCTTGGTAGTGGTTATACACCTCATCCAATTCTGTTTCGGCACGTAATGAGTATGTGTAGAAGAAACGTAACTTGGCGTCATAGTATCTCTTCTCCGCAATTCTCCTCCTTGCAGGATCATCTTCGCACATTGCTTTGTCGTTTAGTTCAAACAACTTCTTGAGCCCTTCAACAAACACAGCATATGTGTCTCTTGATATGATATCCTTGTTAAACGGAATACCTAAACCCACGTTCAATCCGTCGTAAAGCGCATCTTTTACGTCGGCAATCGCCGAATCTACTTTTCGTTTTTCCTTAGCGTACTCTATAGTCTGTTCACTTTTGTCTTTCTTGTAATAATATAGACCCCACGAATACTTACTGTACGCTTTCTTCTTTTTCCTAATAAAATACCATCTCGGTGCTATTAGCATGATAAGGACCCCAAGCCCAATGAAATGGGTTATTATTATTAAAACTAAACCGATTAGCAAACTTATATTGAGCCAAGTTCCAAAGTACTTAGGGGCTTTTTTTACTTCTTCAGGCCTTGTCAAATCTGATAGTTTACGTTGTATAATGTCAAAGTTAGATGCAAGTTTGTTGTATCTTCTGGTTAAAGTTCCAAGATCCTTCAACAGTTTTTTCATTTGCTGACTTTTAGCCTGCCAGTCAATATATGGCTTGCCATTCTCGTCAAAGAATACGGACTTGTATGATGCTTTAGAATCTTCGAATTCTGGAGATATAGTTGAACCATAAAGGTAAAGCATTCCTAACCTTCTTAACTCTTTTGACTGATCTTTATCACGCTCTAACAACACCGTGCCATGAGCATATCGCTTAGATAATTCAAGACAAGCCCAACCATCACATTCTTCTGCCAGGTATTGAAGTTCCTTTGTTGGAGTATCCTCATAATTGCGGACCTCATCATCTTCATCCTCTTCCTTGACAGAAAGATTATTTATTGGAACCGGGATATAATCTTGATAAATCTCGTTAGATCCTGACGTATTACTGATATTCCTATTACCATTATCGTGACGCTTCATATCGCTGACTGCAACAACGTAATCTTTATTATCGTGACGCTTTATATCGCTGGCTGCAATAACGTAATCTTTATTATCGTGATTATCGTGACGCTCCATATCGCTGGCAACAACAGAATTTTCAATAACATGATGTTTCATATTGCAAGCAACATCAGTAGAAATAGAAGCCGACGATACCGTTTTATCAGAAATAGGTTGTGCCTGTTCTATGGAAGGTGCAATTGTCCTTCTTGCACAGCGTTGATTATTTCCCTGACACGACTCAGTCCGATGCCATATTTCGCACGCAATTCGTCGATCTTTTCCCATTCTGAATCGGGGATATTGCTCCCGTATGTTTTATAAGCTCTATACAACTCCCTTGAATAAGCTTCTTCCGAAAGTGATAATTCCATAACGCCTAATTATACTGTTGTTACAATTATTGTTTTATCTTGTCTCGTTGGACTAGATATTTTGCATATCGCAACTGCTTGTTTTTATGCCTAATTACGGCTATCGTTTCCCAAATCATAATGATCAAGCCTATTCCCCAGAATATTATGGTGATAAAACCTATCGTGTACCAAAATATAACTTTCCAATTGTTTATATCACCTGGGTCTTCAACTGGGATTAAGTCTTTGTTCTCTGTTTCTAACATAGATTTGGGGGCATTGACAGGTTGGGTGGGATTTTCTTTGTGTTGAGACTCTGAATCCTTCACCAAGATTTCTACATCCGCCGTTGAAGTTTCCTCAATAGGTTTGTTTTCAATAACGGTTGTATCAATAGTTTCAATTTTTTCAATTTTAGACTCGTTCTTGATAGAAGTGCTATGTATTTCGGAATCAGATTGAATTTTGTTTTTCACCAACTCAAATAATTTTTGAGAACGTTGAAAACTTATTCCCAATTCTTTTTCAATGACACTCAAATGCATTAAGTCTGCATCGGGTATATTATCTCCGTATTTATTATACAATTCTACTATTTTATCATAGTATTGCTTCTCATTGTCTTTTAGATTCATATTATTCTTATTTAATCCAACTTCCTAAATTCAAAATCACTTGGATAGCAGCATGCCTTCTTGTAGTCGAAGGCGTAGATGCGCATATAGACTTCTTGCAGCTCTTTGGCTCCATTGTAGAATGGAGTGGTGGTGTGCTGCAAGGTCGTTACCGTCACTTCCATATCGGGAGTGAGAACGGTGCCGTTGGAGCGCTTGATGCGCTTGGGCCATACTTGAAACACTTTACTCATAGGCAATAGGCAATAAAACTTGTTGGTCGCATCTGATGTTGCCATTCAGAGTACGATAGGTAATGATGTTGCAAAAGTAAAGAATAGTTTTGAGCCATACAAGTTCATAATGGTTAACAAATCATAATCGTCGAATCGCAAGGCAGTTTCTTTTACCCCACTTGACTCTACGACTGTGGCAACACGATCCCGAGGCAGGGTTGGGGCCACAAAAATGGAGACCTTGCCGATGGTTGCTTATCATCGACGCCGATGGTTGCTTATCCCTCGTCGTTGTCGTAAGAGCGGGCCTCAGGGAGCTCTCCATGGGCCTGTAGCGCAAGGATCGCAACTGATTAGCGCAAGAATCACAACTGATTGGCACAAGGATCACAACTGATTAGCGCAAGGATCACAACCGATTGGCAAGTTTTGCCTACGATGCAAAATGCCATCATGCCGTAATGTCATCATGTCATCATGCCGTTAAGGAAAAAGGGATATGAGAAGTCAAAGAAATAGTATATATAATATAAATATTATATATACTATTTCTTTGAGCCCATATACAGCGTTTTCCAGTAAAATCCTTAACGGCATGATGACATAACGGCATGATGACATGATGACATAATGACCAGACTGTATGATGCCTGTAAATCGATGTCGCGCTGGTGGGCTGTTTTGTGGATCCAAGGCGGGAGGCGCAGGGGGGGCATCCTGTTTTTTGGGCAAACTTCAGCGAATTCTTTTCCAAAGCCCACCACCCTCTCGGCGAATTCTCACAAAAGTTTTCACCAAAACTTTCACCAAACTTTCTCTAACTTTCACCAAACTTTCTCCAAAGGGCCCAAAAAGGGGTGAAAAAGTGGACTTCTTTCTCTTTTTCTTTCTCCAACTTTCCCCCGACCCTCAGAAATTCGTCGGGCACGAAAGTTTCCCATACCTTTGCACCGTCAGTTGAGACCAACGAGGCCCGCTGACGGTGCTGGTCTTTTATAGCCCTCATAGCGCCGTCTCGCCTCCTGCGCCCGCCAGCTGGCAAAGTAACAGGTCAATAACAAAGGGTCGTGAAAAGGCGCGACGTAAAACAAAAAAGAGAACTATGCGTATTTCACATCCACAGGGTCTCACGGTAGTGAGACTATTGCATGAATCTAACTTTTGTTTTCACATTAATCATCATTCATCGAGACATTAATCATCGTTAATCGAAACATTAATGGTCATTAATAGGATTGGCCCAAGGGCCAATTTTGTAAACAAAAAAAATGGTAAACACCTGAGTTGAGTACGAGGAGGATATTCCATGGTAAAGCGCGCAACAATCCACGTCTCTTCTCGCACAAAAAAGAATCATCCGAAATATGGAGGAATCAGGCGAATAAAAAGACCTACTCAGCAGGCTGCATCGAAACAACACGACACAACTTTAGACGCCCTCCATTTGAGGATAAAAAACTATACAGTTATGAATAAGAACAATAAAACCAACAATGGCAACGAGAACCATGGCAGCCATTGCCAGCAGATGAGCGACGGGACGTTCGACTTCGTGCCACGGACGAAACCAAAGAGCCGCAGCGTGCTGATCCGCAAGCTCGCTCACGGGCGCAGAAGCAGGACGCAGGACGACGCCCTGCAGCTGACGTTGAAGTTTTTCCGCACGGAGAACGTGGTCATCGCCCATGCCATCATGGACGAGGCGCAGGACGCCATCGACGCCCTGCTCAATGAACAACTGACGAAATAACAAAGAAAGGAGAAAGAAACTATCATGAGTGTACACGTAATATATTATCAGCAGGGCCACAAGATGATGAAGGCCGTGGAGACCGAGGAGGCCTACCGTCGATACAGAGACAGCCAGACGCAAGTGCGCAATCTCACGCTGATTCGCCATCCGCAGGAGGATACGGACGTGGCCGCGGCGAAGCGCAAGCTGGTGCAGTTCAACTATAGCTGCCTGCCTACGGAGGACGGGTGCCTCAAAGGCGCGACGCGACTGAGCAAGTCGGTGGGCATGGACATCGACCATCTGAGCGACGACGAGGTGAACGCAATAGCCGCTACGGCCATCGACAAGAAGGAGGAGCTGGGCCTGCTCATGCTGGAGCGCAGCGCGCGCGGAGGCGGCTTGCACGTCGTCTTCCGCCGCCATCCCGAGATGGACCAAGAGGCCAACCTGCGCTGGGCCTCCGACCTGCTGGGCGTGGAGTACGACGCAGGGGCGAAGGACATCACCCGCGTATTTTTCGCCACCACGTCCGAGGACTTGCTCTACCTGCACGAGGACCTCTTCGACAACGGGGAGTGTGGGGCTTTCACGGGCGCAGAGGCTACTTTCGCGAACCAAGAAGCAACTTTCGCGAACAAAGAGGCATCTTTCGCGGGCCCAAAGACAACGACCCAACCAACAACCAGCTCGCCGGAGGAAGGCGAGACCTGGGAGGAGCAGGAAGGCAAGCAGGCCGAGAAGACGAGCGAAGGGGCGAGTCCTTGAACTACGATGGCGTTCCCTACGACCGCATCATCAAGAAGTGGTGGGCCTTCTACAACCAGGGCAAAACGCCCTCGAAGTCCAATCGCAACACGCTGACCTTCGAGCTGGCCGTCAACCTGCGCCACATCTGCGGCTTCGACCGCTCCGTGCTCGACCGCGTCATCCCCTGCTACGACGGATTTGCCGAGGCCGAGAAGCTCTCCTGCATCGACTCGGCGCTGGGCGAGAGAAAGACGCAGATGCCACGGCGCCTGAAGGAGGTGGTCGAGGCCGTGCGCCAGGACATGATCGTCGAGGGCAGGGAGGTGGACTCCATCGACGAGGCCATGGAGCAGGACGACCTCTTCTATTATAACGAGCTGCCCCAGATGCCGCTGGGCGTGAGGGAGAGCATCAACGCCGTGGGCCCGCACCTCGCCATGCCCGCCATCTTCGCCATCACGCCGGCCATCGGCATGCTCGCCACGGGCGTGCGCGTCGACATCCACGGCAAGTGGTCGCAGCTCAACCTCATCAGCTACATCGCCGGCGACTTCGCCTCGGGCAAGGGCAGCATCGACCCCATCGTGGCGGCCTGGCTCGCGGAGGTGAAAATGGTCGACAAGGGCTATCTGCAGGCCGAGGAGGAATGGCGCGCACGCAAGCGGGCGGCCAAGAACAAGAAGGAGCAGCCCGAGGACCCGAAGTATCCCGTGCGCTGCCTGACGCTCAACACCACCGTGGCCAATCTGGCCGACCGTCTGGCCAACACCCAGGGCAAGCACGCCTTCTCCTTCACGCCCGAGGCCGACACTGTGGCGCAGAAATGGCGCACGGCGATGAGCGACTTCTCCGTCATGCTGCGACAGGCCTACGACGGCACGCCCTACGACCGCGAGGCAAAGTCGGCAGAGGCCGTCAACGTGCATATCGACAAACTGCTGTGGAACGTCGTGATGTGTGGCACGCCCGACGCGCTCTATCGTGTCGTGACCAACTATACGGACGGCTTTCAGAGCCGACTGGCCCTGGCACGCACGCCCGACAACACCTTCTCGCCGCTCTCGGAGAGCCTCTACCGTCTGACGGAGGACCAGGAGACGAAGATACAGCAGGGGGCCCCTCTGCTGCCGCTCATGAGCGGCGGCGGTCTGCGGCGTGCCCAAACTGGAGAAGAAGGGCCGCGACTGGCTGGAGCGCATCCGCATCGAGACGCTCAAAAGCTACGACAAGACCAAGGCGCGCCAGCGCTTCCGCACCTGCCCCACGGCCATGCGCATGATGACCTGCCTGATGCTCTGCCGCGTGGCCGAGCGGCTCATCAACAGCTACGGAATGCAGGGGGCGGAGACGCGGCTCAAGGGAGACCCCACGCTGTGGCAGAAGCTGATCCTGCGCCAGCAGACGCCGCAGATGCTCGCGGCCTTCGACGTGCTGGCCGACTACATGATCGACAACGCGATGTACTTCTTCAAAGAGCGCATCGAGATGGCGTTTCGATCGGCTGCCTATGCACCGAAGGCAAAACTGCGCAGCCGCAAAACCAAAAACGACACCATCTTCGAACAACTGGGCGAACACTTCAACACGGAGGATGCCTACTGTACCACGGTCAGCACAAGAGGATTTGACGTGGCCCGGGCCAGGGTCATCTCCATGCTCTGCCGATGGGAGCGACAGGGCTTGGTCGAAAGGATAGACAAGGGAGTCTATAGAAAACTGACGACGAACGTCGTCGTAGCATAAGGGCCGTCATGCCATCATGTCATCATGCCGTTAAGGATTTCGTAGTCGTCAAAACAAGACCCAAGAGACGTTTCGCCACCCGCCATGGGCAGCAGCCGCCAAGCCCGGAGCTACTCATGGCTCGGCGAAGCGTCTCATTTCTTCTATATTTTGTGTTTTCATCGCCAAAAAGGCGTGCTTATAACAATTATAGAGAAAATAATTTCATTTGTGTGTTATTTCCAAAAATAAAGCGACAACTTTACAAAATGTCAGCCAAAACAGGTGGTTTTCGCATACAAATGCGCATCACGGGGCAAGAAAACACCAAAACATACATTCCACAGTTTACACTTGTCGATTTCGAACAATCGTTGAAACGGAAGCAAAGTAAAGACAAATCGAAACCTTTTTGTTAATTGTAGTTAATTTATTTGGGCCGTTTTGGAAAATATTCCTAACTTTGTACTGCAAAAACGAAGGTTGGGTTTCGATAAGAAAGAGACTGCAATCATGCAAGAATCTGCCGAATCAAACCACAAGACCTGCATGAACCAAGATTAGAATACAACAAAAACAAGGAGTTTAGGAGACCTAAACCACACGACAATGGATAGAAACAAGAAACAAGAGTATGATGTCATCATCATCGGCGGCGGCATTACAGGAGCCGGCACAGCACGAGACTGCGCGATGCGAGGCCTGCGCGTGCTGCTCGTCGAGAAGTATGACTTCACCAATGGAGCCACAGGACGCAACCACGGTCTGCTGCATAGCGGAGCACGCTATGCCGTGACGGATGGCGAGTCGGCCAAAGAATGTATTCAGGAAAACATGACGCTGCGCAAGATAGCGCGCCACTGCGTCGATGAGACCGACGGTCTCTTTATCACACTGCCTGAGGACGACCTCAACTATCAGGCCACTTTCGTAGAGTCTTGCCGCAAGGCGGGCATCCGCGCAGACGTCATCTCCCCTGAGGAGGCACGCCGCATCGAGCCCGCTGTCAATCCCGATCTGATCGGTGCGGTACGCGTGCCCGACGCCTCGATAGACCCCTTCCGCCTTACTACGGCCAACATTATCGACGCGCGCCGTCATGGCGCCGACACGCTGACGTATCACGAGGCTCTGAGCCTGCTGATCGAGAACGGACGCGTGGTGGGTGTACATCTGCGCAACAACCGCAACGGCGAGGAGCAGGACGTACACGCCCGTTTGGTCATCAACGCTGCTGGTATCTGGGGGCACGAGGTGGTCAAGCTCGCTGGCGTCACGGTCAATATGTTTCCGGCCAAGGGCACACTGCTCATCTTCGGCCACCGCGTCAACAACATGGTGATCAACCGCTGCCGCAAACCGGCCAACGCCGATATTCTCGTGCCGGACGACACGGTCTGCGTCATCGGAACGACGAGCGACCGCGTGCCGTTTGAGACGGTGGACGACCTCAAGATCACCCAGGAGGAAGTAGATATCCTGGAGCGCGGCGCCATCGACCTGGCTCCCGCTTGCGCCACGACCCGCGTGATCCGCGCCTACTGCGGCGTGCGTCCCCTCGTGGCAGCCGACAACGACCCGTCGGGCCGATCCATCAGCCGCGGCATCGTGCTGCTCGACCACGCCACACGAGACGGTTTGGAGGGATTCATCACCATCACGGGTGGCAAGATGATGACCTACCGCATGATGGCCGAAGTGGCTACGGATTTGGCTTGCAAGAAGCTGGGTGTGGACAAGAAGTGCGAGACGGCCACCACGCCGCTGCCGGGAAGCGAAGAGCCGCTGCAGGAGCACACGACGAGCAAGAACGCACAGACCGTGAGCCTCTACGCCGCTGAGGGACGCCACGGCACGATGACCAAGGACGTGCCGACGGGCAACAGCATCGACGACGCGCTGGTCTGCGAGTGTGAGGACGTGACGATCGGCGAGGTGAAGTTTGCCGCCGAGAAACTGCACGTCCACAACCTCATCAACCTCCGCCGCCGCACCCGCCTGGGCATGGGAACGTGCCAGGGAGAGCTCTGCGCCTGCAGAGGAGCCAACGTGCTCTGTCGCGTGGCCAAGATGAAAGCCGAGGAGGCTCAGCGCGACCTGGCGTCCTTTATCGCCGAGCGCTGGAAGGGCATGCAGCCCGTGGCCTGGGGCGACACGCTGGCCGAGGCACAACTCACATCCATGATCTACGAGGGCCTCTGCGGCATCAACCGCGTGGCCGGAAACAACAAGGAGGTAGCACGATGAGATACGATACAATCATTATAGGAGGCGGACTGTCGGGACTGACCTGCGGCATCGCCTTGGCAAAGGGCGGCCAGCGCGTGGCCGTCATCGACCAGAGCTGCATCGCCGAGATCGGCAACGTCAGCGACGTGTTCACGCACCCGAAGTCCGACATCGCCAAGGCGCTCATTCTTCCGAAGAGCCCGGCCGAAAACCTCCCGCCGTGCACGGGCAAGCGCCTGCGCCTCGTCTTTGACGGCAGCTGCTCCAACGAACCGGTCATCTCGCGCATCACGCTCGAGTGCCACGTGCCGGTGAACATTCTCTTCGCCGACACCCGCATCGTCGAGGGCAGCATCTACGGCCACATGGTCATCGACCTGCCCGACGACCCGCAGCAGTTCCACGATGTGCTGCGCTGGCTCGACCATAACCACATCTCTTATCTACAGGAGGATGGAAGTCATGTCTGATCTGCTCATCAAACTCTGGCAAAACGGCATCCTGCAGCTCGGTATCTGGGAGACCATTTACATGACGCTCATCTCCACGTTCTTTGCCTATCTCATCGGCCTGCCGGTCGGCCTCATCCTGCGCATGACCGACC
>OGPF01001094.1_pt1 | contig 13432 bp, 6 predicted proteins | sample 1552871 | NCBI WGS metagenome assembly OGPF01 (sample SAMEA2580276, study PRJEB22360) | human gut metagenome | biome: human gut; feature: human-associated habitat; material: faeces | place: Denmark | collected 2008/2010
AGTATATCTGATTTAAGACCCCCCACAAAAAGGGGGAGCCACTCCGTTTTCCAATACAATAGCAGGTTCTTGTATCCAACTATAATCAACAGCCTCTTCATTTATAAAGCAGCCCATACCAGAAAAACGAAAATTTGCATGATTTGTCAAGCGTAAAAAATTTATATCAGGAAGACTCCCGTCAGATTTACGAGATCCCATTAATTCTTGTTCATTCAAACTTTCAAAATCAGACTCTGATAAATTCAAATCATTTGGTGCAAATGAATTGTTTTTAATTTCAGAAAGGGTATTATCTACATTAATTAAATGTTGTGGAAAACCTCCCGAATTACGAGGACTTAATGATAAGTTATTTTTAATAATATGTCCATATCCAGGTACATCAACAGCCTCATTTGACGATTTTCGATTCAACATATTATAATTACTTGGATTTTTATAAGCCGTATTGTTTTCGAAAATCAATCCTCCAAGATGATGATTAGAATAGAATCCTTGCTGACGATTATAATATGCTAAACAATAACGCACTGTATGTTGCGGTATCGGATTTGGAACCTTTTTTATGTCTCCCATACCATATCCACCAGATTTAAAACCAGCTCCATTTCCACCAGAAGATTCTATAGAATGGGGCTTATACCCATTACGAAATGACCAACAATACTCTATAATATATGAAGCATAACAATTAATCAAATCAAAACCATCATCTCCATTGTTCCAAGCCCGACAACCTCTAAATATATTTCCAGTACTAGTTTCCTTATTTGCATGCCCTCCAAATCCATCTACATTTCCAGAATCACCTTCAGAATATCCATCATAATTATCATGAGCGTCACAATTCAAAACTAAATTATTCATACCTTTTACCAAATAAAAGCCAATTGCCATACCATCATGTACATCTATATTTTCCAATATATTATTATTTCCTCCCTCAATACGAAAAACTTCAGACTGAGTATGACCTTTAATTGCTACTTGAGTGCCTACAACTTCAAAATTCTTGAATCTCCAATAGCTACCAGCAATATAGAATACGGCAACACGACGATCTGTAAGTTTGATTTGCTCCATATTAAGTACCGGACGCTCATTCTCATAGCCAATAACACAAATTGGACTTGATGGACTGCCCTTTTGTTTAATATCAAACACTTTAGCATAAGTTTTATTTCCACTTTTATCCATTATCCAATCTTCAGTAACATTATATTCTCCTCCACGCAGATATATATTATCACCAGGTTGAACCAACTTTAGAGCTTTAGACAAGGTTGCAAAAGGTTTTTCAATGCTACCTACATTCATGTCATTTCCATCAGTTGCCACATAATAATCTGTTGCATAAACAGAAACAGACATTCCACATGCACACACCAATCCGGCGCACAATTTCCTTACAAATGATTTCATACTACAAAATTTTAATTATAAAATATAAGGTTACAATCCGATTTGTTAAAGCGTATTGAATTCAAAATAATACCAATGTTGGCATTGTTCTTTCAAGCAAATTAGAAAAAAATAGTCAACAGTTTTATTAAAAATAAGCAAACAAAGTCTTATTTTTTCCGATTATATTATTAACTATTAGATTAAACAAAGAAAATATAAAAAGGCTCTTTTATAAAAGCACTACTTCGGTAAATTTTCACCTGGATGTTAAAAGTTAAACATAGAGCAGACTGAAACTAGCTCAATAAACATATAAGAGATCATTGAAAAATTGTCAAAAACAGATGGTTAGGCAATAAGAATTGTAGATAAAAAAGTAACTAAATAGCTGATAACAAAGAAGAAAAAATTACGTAATTCATTGTTTTTTTTATAATTTAACAGAACCAGATTCCAATTGGATTTTTGCTTTAAAGACAACAAACAACATGCTGGAATCACCAACTGTCAGTCAACAGACTTCAGAAAGCTGGATTTTCACTTCAATGCATCGCTCGTTGCCATCAACTTGGTCAAAGCGATATGTAAGAAACCCGAAATAACATATTCCATTCCTCTTGCAAGTCAGTTATACACAATGCTTATATACTTGAACGATTTATTTGCATATTTGAAATTAACTTAGGCACACAAGTTATTGACAAACTTTTCAAAGAACTCATTTTTTTACTGCCAAAGCTGCTTAGACTTGGCTAATTTTTAACGAACTATCACAATGAAGAATCCAATGTTTTAAGGAAGCATAAAATCTTTCAAAGCCATTTTACAATGTATTTGTTCTTGTCCGGAAACGGTTTCTGAATTCAAATATACATCGATAAGATCGTCATCATTCATACCTTTATCTTGAAATTTATAATAAATTTCTCCAGGCATTTCAAGACTTATAAACGAAGAAATTGAGTTATTACTACTTTGTATACTATTATTAAAATACAAATTTAAATTTAACTTATTATTAGAAGTTTCTATATCCTTTTCGCCATCATAGTATAATAAAAAGAAAACCGGCTTATATAAATCATACTCAAAAGTTGGAACAATATTCATATAACCATTTTTTATATAGAATGCTCCGGCCGTTTTATCTAATGAATAAATACTCTTATTTTTTAGTTGGATAGAGTCTTGACCGAATATTTGATACTCTTCACTTAAAGTGTCAACATGAACTGTAAAAGTAGGAATCTGTTGGTTCATTCCATTCGTACTGTTTAATATAACATCATAAGTTTTTCCGTCCTCCAATTGAGTTGTATTTTCATTTTCATCCAATAAGTTAAAACTAACTATGGCACGTTGCACTTCTTTTAACCAAGGTATACGATTAAGACTTTCTTCTGTTGGAACTAAAATTGCACCAAAATCCGTGTATAACTTGTAGCCACGAATATTGTCTCCACCAACCGTAACATATACACCATTAAATTTAGACCATTGCGCATCATCGTCATTACTGAGACAAGAGCAAAATAGCCCGATACAAACTACAAAGAAAAAGAGGATATAAAATCTAGATTGTTTCATGACATTTCTATAAATTATAATTTAAAGGTAAAAGAGGATGCTTTATACATATTGATGCATCCTCTTATTGTACGTTTATTCTATTACCATCCTGCGTTTTGAGACAAATTAGGGTTTTTCATACGTTCCGATTGTGGAATTGGGAAAAGATACATTTTATCATCCCAAACACGATTGACAACATTTCGTTTATAAGTGATAGTACCATCCTCATTTTTTGTAAGTTTCATTTCTATGATGCTCTTTAATTTATCACCATCTTTCCATCTTCTCAGATCATAAAAACGATGTCCCTCAAAAGCCAATTCTACCATGCGCTCATTCTGATATTTATTCCAAAAGGCATCTGCCGACAAACCTGTTGGAAATTCCGGCATTTTAACATCAGTACGATTACGTATGATATTTACCGCTTCACAAGCTGTCATTCCGAATTCACCAGCATTATCAGCAGAACCCGTATATTGGAATATGGCTTCTGCATAGTTTAAGTAAAATTCTCCTAAACGATAAGTGATCCATGAATGGCGGCTGGTTTTTGTTGTACTATTAGCACTCAGATCAATGGCTGAATCCAAATATTTTTTCAAATAATATCCGGTAGGGGTTGCACCTGAAAGAGGTTCAGCATTCAAACCTCCATAAAAAGTTTCAATAGGATTGGCATTCTTTGACGGCCATTTTGTATCTCCATTCTTTACAATAGTCATATCGAAACGTGGATCACGTCCGGCATATGGATTAGAAGCGTCATAACCACTTCCTGTTTCATTCCACATTTTTCCAGTAGCTTTCATTTCATAGGCGTCAACCATATTTTGTGTTGGGCAATTACCGGAGTTTCCACCTGGCACTCCCATCGGAAAATTATATTCTTCCAATGTGCTGATGTTACCATTATATCGACGAACAAAAATCATTTCATTATTTGACCAGTTGTTAGGTCCCCACAATTCTGAATATTTACTTAATTTAAAACCATTAGCTGTACAAGTTTCAATTACCTCTTTATTAGCTTCAGCCGCTCTACGCCACAAATCTTTGTTATTTTCCGGATTAAATAATGGACTGGCAGCATATAAAGCAGCACGTGCTTTTAATGCCAAAGCTGCATAACAAGTAACACGACCGTTCTCTGCTGGGGCAATTCCGTCCAATCCAAGTTTTGTATAGTCTGCAGGTAATTCTGTAGATAATTTGTCACATTCTGCTATAATGGCGTTAAAAATTTCCTGTGCAGGGGTGCGTGTCAGACTGTTTACTTGATCTGTAGTTACCATTTCTGTAAAATATGGAACATCTCCATAAGCACGTACTAAATTAAAATAAAAATATGCACGCAAAAAACGAGCTTCCTTGAAACTGTTGGTATAACGGAACATTTGTGCACGATAGTCATCATTCAATTTTAGCTCATCAAATGTCAATCCTTGAAATTCAGCCAGATACTGATTACATATCTGAATTGCTTTATAGCTACTAGACCAGATGTTAGACATTGGATTAGCCGGGCTCCAAGATCCGTTTACAAAATCACATATATCATTGTTTGTATAAGCATATTCAGCTTCATCACAAGCAGATGCCAGCATTCCACCTTTATATGTTTGGCCAAAGTCATAGTCTAATATGGAATAAACATTGGTAATCATACCAATTACATTTTCATAACTTTCATCTATATAGTCTTTTCCGTAATTGGCATATTCGTGATAATCCAGATTACATGCAGCCAAAGTTACCATACATGCTATTCCGCTCACTATTTTTTTGATTTTCATAATCATGTTTTTAATTTAAGTTCAACAATTAAAAGCCGATAGTTAATCCAGCCACTACACTACGAGTTAAAGGATAAGTCGCTCCATAAACTTCGGGATCGGCAATATTAATCTTATCAAAGCACAAAAGATCAACACCTCTCACATAAATCTTTGCATTGCTCAATATCTTGCTTTTCTTTACCCATATTTGTGGAAACTTGTAATACAACTCTATTGAACGAAGTTTCAAAAATGAGCGGTCTGCCAACCACAAAGTATTAGTTTGATAATTGTTCTCATTACTTTGAGAACTCAAACGAGGATATTTAGCATCTTGATTTTCTGGAGTCCACCGGTTATCATAATATTCCTGTGAAATCGTTGTATTATTTATTAACGGCCAGTATAAACTCTTCGTATTTAATACAGCAGAATATCTTCCTGTCCCTTGGAACATAGCATCAAAGCCTAACCCTTTCCATTCTGCTCCCAAATTGAATGAATAGTAAATTTCAGGAGCAGTAGTACTATGTCCTATAGCAACTTTATCATTCGCATCAATAATATTGTCACCATTAACATCTTTATATTTTATATCACCAGGTTTTACATCACCAAATGACTGTTTAGGACTATTCTCAATGTCAGCTTGATCCTTAAAATATCCGATAACTTCCATACCATAAGTTTGCTTCAGAGGCTTACCTGTAGTTATAAGATTATCATACATACGCGGTTCTTCCATTTGCTCGATAATCTCATTTTTGGCTAAAGCAAAATTGGCTCCTATATTTAAAGTAATGTCAGCAATTTTTTTACGATAATTAGCACCAATTTCAACTCCCCAACTATCGACAATACCACCATTCTCATAAGGAGCAGTAAATCCTAAGACACTTGAATAATGACCGCTTGAAGACACCCAAATATCTGAACGTCTTTCATAATAAGCATCAAAAGATACGTCCAACCCATTGAACATACTGGCATCTAAACCAAAATTATATTTATATGCTTTTTCATGAGTAGAATTCAAAGAAGCCAAACGACCTAATGACCAACTTTGCGTTCCTACAGAATAATTTGTATCAAATGGATAATAACCACCGCCACCATATGTTTGTTCCCAATAGTTAGTAACCTCACTGTCATCATCCAACGGAAGACGGTCGGTATTAATGACACCAAACGAAGCCCTCAGTTTCATAAAATTAATCCAAGAAAGATCTTTCATGAAATTTTCTTTTGACATAACCCAAGCTAAGCCAACAGTGGGAGATATAGACCATTGGTGTCCTGGTGCCAATTTATTAGACGCTGAAGCAACTACACTCAAATCAGCAAAATATTTATCTTTGTATCCATAATGAGTATAGAAAGAGGCATTCTGACGATACCAGGTCTGATCGGTCCCTTTGGTATTACGGTATTCATAGTCCCATTTTAATTGACTATAAATTTTATTGTCCTTATTTATCTGTTTGTCATAAAATAAAGTTGCTGCAAAATTGAATACCCGTGTAAATGCAATACATTTAGCATCACTACTCATCGAACTTTCTTTACCATCAGTATAATAAGTCGTACTTGAAGGTACACCATTTTCCCATGCAGTTACCGAATTACTACCATAAACAAAAGTTTTAGAATGATTTTCCCAATATTGGGCATAGTTATCATAAGATAACATACCGCTTGCTCCTAGTCCTGGGGTTATAGATGATAAATCCTGGGTCAGCGTCATATCAGCGAACAATGTACGTTCGTGGAACTTTGTGTAAGCCGCTGCTTGTGATACAGCTAAAGGATTTTTGGTCCCAGCCCAAGTCGCACTACCTCCCCATGTACCATTTTCCAAACGAGCGGGAAAAGCAGCGGAAGGTAAAGTATAAATCATATCCCACAAGTCCACTGGCTGTGCGGTTTTCATCACACTATAAATCATATCCCATAAATTAGCACCTCCCTGACCATTCGCTCCCGGAGTTCTAGTTTCTGACAGGATACCTAATACATTTAATTTCAATTTTGTTTTTTCTGTCAGATCAATATCCAAATTAGTACGTAAATTGGCTCTGGAGTATTGGTCCTGTGTAGAATATCCATCATTCATATAAGGATTGGCAATAAACCCTTTATTAGTAGTCAAGTTAGCCATAGCATAATAACGGAATTTGCTTGCCCCACCTCGGAAACTTATATTATATATATTGGTAGCATCCATATCGCGATAAGTTTCTCCAAGCCAATCCACATTAGCATACAGATATGGATATTGACCACTACGAAATGCGTTCAATTCATCTTGTGTATAACGCGCTGTTAACCCGTCATTTGCCAATGCTTCATTCATGGCATTTGCATAAGAATAACTGTCTACAAACTTGGGCTTGCGTGCTTGCCAACCGAAACCATGATCATAAGTAAACTTGATTTCACGTGTATTATAAATACCACGTTTGGTAGTAATATTTACTACACCATTTATACCTTTATGCCCGTAAATTGCTACTGCAGCAGCATCTTTCAATATAGTGACAGTTTCTACCTCTTCAGGAGTGACATCTGTAATATCACGTTCAATACCGTCTACCAATATTAACGGATTATTAGTGGATAAACTTTGTAGACCACGAATAAAAAATGTAGGTTCGGCATCTGCATATCGTCCGCTACCTTGCAAAGTAGTCAACCCTGTACCATATCCAAAAAGCGAATTAGCTATATTTTTAGCACTACGCTTATTGAAATCTTCATTATATACGGTAGAAATTGATGAGGTAGATTCTTCCAGACGTTGAGCTTTATGATATCCGATTTCTACAACTTCATCGGAATATTTTGCCGGCTTACCGGAAGTTATGCTATCATTGAGTTCCTGTGCATACCCTTGCAGACTCAAAAAAGCAAGGAGTGCCGGAATAATTAATCTATTTTTTCTCATAATAATTAATTCAAATTGTAATTGAAGTATTCATTAGTTATTACCATCCGGGATTTTGAACAAGCCCGTATCCTTTATTAACTTCTGTTGACGGGAATGGAGAAAGATACCATTTAGGGTCAAATCCATTTGTCCACCAATAACGAGTTGGGTTATTCAATTCAAATTTTTCATATTCAAAATGGGTCGGATAAGCCATCTTCCCTTCATCGTTTCCACGCCAAGGCAAATCTCTTCGTACTCCGTTGTCATCCAAACGATAAATGAAAAGTCCATGCAATTGTTTTTCAAATATATCTGCTCGTTTATAGCGAATCAAGTCAAAGAAGCGTGCATCTTCCATACCTAGCTCACAAGCACGTTCACGAAGAAGTTCTTCGATAAAAGCATCCTTGTTACTTTGTAAATTTTTATCCGGATTACATTCCGCCAATCCTTTCATTCCTACACGTGCACGTACAATATCTACTTGAGCTATAGCTTTATCCATACTGCCTCGTGAACTTTGACACAATGCTTCCGCATAAATTAAATGCAGTTCAGCTATACGGATACAAGGCCAATGTACATATCTACGCAGCATATCGTTTCCCATTAAGAATTTGATAGGTGCATATCCCGTAGCAAATGAACCTGTTTGACTGGTAGGACCATTGCCGGCACTCTTTCCCCCCAACCACGATTCAAAACAATAACCTGACATATTTCCTGTGGTCCAATCCAAAGATTCTTGCTGACCGTTTACAATGATTTCTTCATACATACGCGGGTCACGGGTCAATTCTATATTTATCAGTCCGTCACTGGCTGTGCCCGTTCCTTTCAAAAACATTTCATCCAGTTTTCCTTCACTTTTGGCCTTATCCCAATCAAACGGCGTACCATCTTTCCAAGGGAACATTTCCATATATTCTTGTGTAGGACTGTAACCACGATGAATTTTCATAAGAGGATCTCCCCATTGGTGCCAATTATAATGACTTGATTTGAATGCATCAATATCAATTACACGTGTGTTTATCAATACTTCCGGGCTATCCAAATTAGCATAGCCTGCACGATATGCCAAACGATAATCTTCTGGACGAGTACCTTTCGCCTGCTGTAAACTGTATCCACCTTTAGAAGCCAGTTCATTAAAGAATTGTTCACACGCTTCCAGACAGCGATCCCATAGTTCCGGTTTATAGCCACCATACCAAATAGCAGGATTGCCTGTCGCTCCCGGGTAATAAGGCTGGTCGGAATTAAATAAAGGTGAGGCTGCAAATTGAAGAATACGACATTTATAAGCTAAAGCTGCCGCTCTAGTCCAGCGTCCGGATTCAGATGCAGGTGTTTCTACAGTCCAAGGAAGTACAGCAGCAGCTTCATCCAGCAATTGTACCATATAATTCACTGTTTCTTCCACACTGTTACGAGGCATTTCATAGCTTGTATCCGTTCCACTGAATGTACCTTTAATTAAAGGAATGCCACCATAATGACGAAATACATCAAAATAACGGGAAGCAAGAATACATTTCGCCTGTGCCACCATAGAAGCTTTTTCATCTTCCCCTAGCCCCGGTACATTATCAATATTCTCAATCAACATCCATACTCCACGTACAGCTTCCCAGACATTATTTCTTAAATAATCAAATTTATCAGAACGTTTACCATAATTGGCAGTGTGAGTACCTTTATAATATGGTCCTGAGATTCCACATGACGGATAAGTGAAAACATACAAATCTGTTAAAGCTTCAGGCTTGCCTACATATTGATTGGAACTTTCCTGATTAGCCACATTCTTATATGGAAGCCCATAATATTGCATGCCATAAAGATTAGTCAGAAATTGTCGGGTATATTCAGCATTATTAAATACTGTGTCTTTTGTAACCGACCCTCCCGGAGCCTTTTCCAAAAAAGAGTTGCCAAACTTAATCTCATCGACACATGAAGTAGCGATGACAGATGTCAGAGCCAGTCCTGAAGCAACATTAAAAATCCATTTATTATATTTTTTCATTTGATTGCATTATTAAGATTAAAAACCAAGTTTCAAACTCAATGAATATGTTTTTGTCAGCGGATAAGAGGGAGAATTACTAGCCTTTGATTCCGGATCACTCCAAAAATATGGAGTAAAGGTCAATAAATTATATCCACTTAACGCTAACTGCATAGTATTCAGTTTCAGTTTTTTCATAAACGGAAGATTGAAATTATAAGCAATTTGCAGATTTTTCAAACGAAGATACTTAGCATCTTTCTCCCACAAAGTTGATTCCGCATAGTTATTGGTATCGTTGATAAATGTCGCACGCGGATATTCCGCATTTGGATTCGGATTCTCTGGAGTCCATGTATGATCTAACATATATTCCAACAAACCTCCTTGATCTGAGTTTGTACGGTCTGTAAAAGGTTGGCGGAATACACTTGATATACTGCGGCTTACATTCCATGCGGCAGTCCATTGCATTGAAACATCAAATCCCTTCCAACTGAATCCCATATTAAGACCGGCCATGTATTCCGGATCGTCTGTGAAACCAAATTGACGTGACATATCGTTAGAATCTATTTTACCATCGTTATTTAAATCGACATATACACAATCACCGTTTTTTAAATCACTGACTAATTGTTCTGGCATATCCGTACCATATACTTCTTTGTAATGAGCAGGGGTTGTTTCCGAATTATAATATTCAAAGAATTTATATTGACTGCGTGAACCAAGACGACGTCCTTTTTGATACATATACTCTTCATTTTGCGGAGCTTCTTTTCTCTCTACCACCCGATTTTGATTGTACATCAAATTCAATCCTACGTTATACCTGAAATTGTCACCTATTTGATCATTCCATTTTAAAGTGATTTCCCAACCCCAGCTTCTCATTTCCCCAAGATTAGCCAATGGAGGAGTAAATCCTAATACAGAAGGAGCCGTACCGTCACTCAACATAATGTCTGTACGTTTTTCATGATAATAATCAAATGAAGTGCGTAAACGGTCATTAAGGAAATTAGCATCTACACCCAAATTGGTTTTCAACGCTTTTTCCCATGTAATATCTTGGTTATTCTTTCCATTTTCATAAGCAGCAGGACTTACTGTGGAATTATTGATACCAAACAAAAAACCATGACCATCACGGTTAATTAAAGAAGAATTATTAACTACATAAGGATCAGACATATAGAGGAAACGTTGCTTGTTTCCGTCAAAACTATCATTACCAACTAGACCGATTGTATAACGAAATTTCAAGAAACTTACTACTGATTTTATAGGTTTCCAGAATTTTTCCTCACTAACAATCCAACCAAAAGAACCGGCCGGAAAAGTACCAAAACGTTTGCCGGGTGCATAATTCTCGGAACCATTATATCCAATATTGAATTCTGCCATATAGCGGTTTTTCCAATCATAAGTTGCACGTCCCACTATACCAACCATACCACGAGGAATATCAGAATATGCACTAGGATAATATATCTTAGACTGATTGTATAACAATAATGCTGAAACATGATGGTTACCGAATTCCCGGGCATAGTTTAAGGCTGCCTCCATATACCAATCACGTGATTTAGCCGGATCCTTATCTTCATATTTCAACTGAGAATTTTGTCCATATTTCTTATAAGCAATCGTACCATCTTCTTGTAATACAGGAGTATAAGTTGCAACACTAGCACTAGCCTGTGTATAAGATGTAAAACCACTATTGTATGATCCTTTAATATGGAATGACAATCCTTTAGTTATAAAATCCAGTTTTTGTTTTAATTGGACATCAGCATTTAAGGTGTTATTACTGGTTCGCATAAAACCTCCACCATAGTATCCCATGCCGCTACCACCAGTAAAAGGCATTCTCAAATCCGGATAGTCCGTACTTGCATTAACCAGTTTGCCATCGACAAGTCCCGGGCTAGAAAACGGAGTGGAATAATACATGTTTATTAACATCCCGGCACTACCCTGTCCAGTATAAGGTTTAGAAGCATTATTCACATTACCAGCAATATTCATTGATAATGTTGTCGTTTTGGTTACGTCAATATCTAGATTTGAACGGTAATTGAAACGATTATATTGATAAGACAGATTATAAGGCAAGTCAAATTCTTTAAATAAACCGCCTTGTGTATAAGCTCCTGCTGAAATAAAATAACGTACACGATCTGTACCACCTGATATATTAACATTATGCTGTGTTTGAAGGGTCATATCTTTTAAGCAATAGTCTACCCAATCCACACTTGGAAAACGAACGGGATCTGAACCATCTTTAAATTTCTGGATTATTTCATCCGAAAACGTAGGATTCAAACCATCACCAGTATTTATTTGGTTATAAAAAGTAGCATATTGATAAGAATTAGCCATTTTAATACTTTCGGTCGGGGCAATAATACTTGAGGAAGTCGTAAATGAAATCTTAGCTTTTCCTTCCTTACCTCTTTTAGTCGTAATTAAAACAACGCCATTTGCACCTCGTACACCAAAAACAGCCGTAGCAGAAGCATCTTTTAATATAGAAATACTTTCTATTTCATTAGGATCAATATCATTCATACTACGTTCCACACCGTCTACTTGAATAAGAGGAGCAGATTGATTCCATGTAGCTTGACCACGGACAAAAATATTCGCTGCATCACTCCCCGGTTCACCGGAATACTGTACGGTAGTCAAACCTGCCATTTGCCCTGATAACATATTAGAAATGGAGCCTGTTGGAGTTTTTGTCAATTCTTCACCTTTTACACTGGAAATAGCTCCAGTCACAGAAACCTTTTTCTGAACGCCATAAGCTACAACCTCTACTTCTCCTAACATTTGAGAATCATCATCCAAAACTATTTCAATGTTAGATTGTTTTACTTCTACAGTTTTGGAACTATATCCAATGAATGAAATCAATAACTTAGCTCCTTTAGGAACATCCAGTTTAAAAACTCCATCAATGTCGGTTATAGTACCTACTGTCTGACCTTGTACAACAACATTGGCACCAATAATAGGCTCTCCTAAATTATCTACGACCTTACCGGTCACTGATATTTTTTGTTGCTGAATAATATTGTTTGCAGCTACTGCCGACTGTCCTCCAAAGGAAAGGGGCAGAGGACCTGCAAACAGACTAAAGAGAAAAAGCCACCGAAATTTTAATCGATGTCCCAACAGACTTGAATTCTTTCTGTCTTTCATACTTTAATTATTAAGTTAAACAAAAGTTAGTTTTCTATTCTCTCAGGAGAAATAGGTCTCCTACCTGTGAAAAAGTGTTGCAAATATATGCACGAATATTAAAAAAGCCAATGTAGGATTGTACAAAAGCATGGAATTTCCCGTCTTTTCAACTGAAAAATAGTACAAACTTCTGTGAACAATCTCAAAATGGATAGTTTCAAGAGCATTTTTGTTATACAAGAGTGCTTTTATTTCTGATTGTTACTTTAATATTGTATTGTAAAACGTATAAACTAAAATTTGAATATGGCTAATCTTTCAATAGTAATTGTACCTGCTAAAAAATTATCTAACGGTAGACATAGAGTCAGGATCGCAGTGGCTCATCGTTCACAAACGAGATATATTTCAACTCAATTCATTTTGGATTCTGCAAATCAAATGAAAAATGGACGAGTAGTAAAACATGAAAATGCAGCTAATATAAATGCTTGTTTGCGCAAGTTGATTAATGAATACGAAGAGATTCTT